>Ga0307989_1000716_pt1 | contig 20143 bp, 20 predicted proteins | sample EllFjometagen185_FD_203164 | JGI IMG/M metagenome (GOLD analysis project Ga0307989, IMG submission 203164) | Marine microbial communities from Ellis Fjord, Antarctic Ocean - #185 | ecosystem: Environmental > Aquatic > Marine > Unclassified | place: Southern Ocean | collected 2014-10-08
TCTGGAGTGTATGAGACCTCCCAGGTATCACACATATAACTCTCTCAAACTCGCCATGCTCAATGACCCCGACGGAATTCTTCTACTCTTGCCTATATCGAGTAAGTAGATTTTGTTTGCTACCACGAGGAAAGCATCAACTTCCGTTTTCTATAATAACGAGGCTCAATCACTTCACGCTTTCGCATTACGGCTCGAATGGTTGTTTGTCTACGCTTAAATCTTACCTCACGGCTTCGACTCCAAGACTAACTACTAGTTATTGGCTAGATTTTACTAGGTTGGTTTTCCACCAACTATATATGTGCAACCGAACTGGCGCACCCTCGTATTGTATTTTAACATAAAAACCAATTTAAAAAAAACAAGAATATTCTTGTTTCTTCTATTTTAATCCTTTTTCGAATAAATAGTCACTTAGTTTAATAAAATCATTTACACTAAGATTTTCAGCTCTTATTTGTCCATTTAATTCAATGTCCTCTAAATATGAAATTAGATTTATTTTCTCTTCTCCATATCTAGCATAAAGATTATTTACTAGTGTTTTTCTTCGTTGCTTGAAAGATGATCTAACTAAGTTATAAAAATGTGCTTCGGATTTAGGCTCAATATCAGGTTTATCTAATATAGTGAGTTTTACAATTGCACTATCTACATTTGGCGCTGGGATAAATACAGTTTTTGGAACTTTTAGTGCAATTTCAGCTTTTGTTTTGTACTGAATAGCTACACTTAAAGAATTATAATCTTTAGTACTTGGTTTAGATGTTATTCTTCTAGCTACCTCTAATTGTGTCATAACAACTAACTCTTTTATTAAACTAGATTCCTCTATTATTTTAAGGATTATTGGTGTAGTTATATAGTAAGGAAGGTTTGCTACAACTACCACATTATCATAATCTAAATTTAATGCTTTTATATCTTCATCAACATCTCTTTTTAGAAAGTCATCATGTATAATTGATATAGCCTCATCATGAAAACTTTCAGTCAATATTTCTACCAAATCACTATCAATTTCATAAGCTAGTACATGCTTTGATAATTCCATAAGGTGTTCAGTTAAACTACCGAGTCCTGGACCAATTTCGATAACTAACGTTTCATCCGTTATCGAAGGTATATCGACAATTTTTCGCAAGATATTTTGATCAACTAAAAAGTTTTGTCCAAATCTTTTTTTAATATGAAAATCATGTTTCTTAATTGTTTCTTTAGTTCTATTTATAGTACCAATTTTTTTCATTTATTCACTTCCTAATATTTCTTTAATTTGAGAAGTATCTATGCTGAACATATTGAGTTTTTTGTATAATGTTTTCCCGTTGTTTAATCCTATACCAAGTTCTTCACCAACTCTTCCTCTTAGTGCTTTAGAATTAGGAAACCCAATTAGCTTAAGTTCATATAAATCTTTATATTCAACTACATTATTAGTTATAGTTGATGATGTATAAAAGGATGTTAATCCTTTTATAATTACATCTTTTTTTGCGTGTTCTATCCCTACTTTTTTCTTGTTCTTACTAATACAGTCTTTTTTCTTTAGAAAAGCATGTTTTGTCTCACCAACAAACTCATTAATTATTCTTCTTATTCTTTCACCTTGATAGTCAGGATCTAAAAAGAGTATCAAACCTCTTTTTTCATTTAGTATCTTTAGTTCTTTTAGAGTATCTTCAGATACCTCACTACCATTTGTTATATATATGTCTATGTCATCAAATATAGCTTTTAGTGTAGCTAAATCGTGGTACCCTTCAACAACTATTACTTCTTTAAAATGATTTGTAGGTGATCCCATACTTATTGCTCCTTAAAATAATTATTTTTGACTTTTGGTCCAACGATTATTGTTATTGCTTGTTTTTGAACTTCTATATTTAGATTTCCTGAATTAGATTCTTCGCCATCTGTATTCCATTTATGATGATGATCAGTATATATCTTTAATTTCGATGTTTGAATTCTATGAACTGCAGGTAATATAGTTGGTCCTATTATAAATGATATAAAATATATCAAATTATTAAGGAGTGGGACGTATCTATATGCTAGTAAATCTATAAGTCCATCGTCTAATACAGGCTTGTTAATCACATTCAACCCTGCAACTTTTCTAGAGTTAATAACCATAATCAGAGAAAAATATCCTCTAAGAGTACCATTATCATGTTCAATTTTTGTTTTCATCATAGGAATTGTGAAAAACTCTTTAAGACCTGTAATTATATAAGCAAAATATCCTAAATATTTTTTTAGTTTTGAATCTGTAACATAAGAAATATCAACATAAGTTCCGATAGCATTAACATAGATAAAATATCCACTATTACTTTTAGCTATGTCCATTTTTACGATATCTCCTTCTAAAATTATATCAACTGCTTTACCAACATTTTTAGGGATTTTTAATGTGCTAGCAAAATCACAAGCTGTTCCTGAAGGAATATACCCGATTTTTGGTGAAAATTCACATACCGCTATTCCATTGATACATTCATGAACAGTGCCATCTCCACCTGATATAACAAGTAAATCGACTTTTGATAAACACGCTTCTTTAGCTAATGAAATAGCATGTTTAGGTCTTTTAGTTGCAGTAACAGAAGTGTCATAACCTGCGTCCTCTAATCTCTTAACTACATAATCAAGATGATTTACAAAGTCTTTTTTGCCACTCTGTGGATTATAGATAACAATACATTTTTTCATAAAATCCCTCGTTTCACTAGATAAATATTATAACATAGTTTTATTACTAACTAAAAAAATTAAAAAAAAGCCAAAAACAGCTTTTAATTAATTAATACTTGAGAAGCGGTGATAATAGCAGTTTTATAAATGTCTTCTGAACTGCACCCTCTTGATAAATCATTTACAGGGCTGTTTAGTCCCGCCAAGATTGGTCCCATTGCATCGAAATTACCCAATCTCTGTGCTATCTTATACCCTATGTTTCCTGAGTTTAAATCAGGGAAAATGAATGTGTTTGCTTTACCAGCAACATTACTTGTTGAATATTTCTTTAATCCAACACTTGGAATAATCGCTGCATCAAATTGCATTTCTCCATCAATTTCGTACCCAGAATTCATTTCTTTTGCTAACTTGGTTGCTAATTCTATTTTTTTAGATTCATCAGTATCTGCGCTTCCATTAGTTGAGAAAGATAATAATGCGACTTTTGGAACTATTCCATACATTTCTGCAGCTTTTGCAGATTCTACAGCAAACTCAGCTAGCATTTCAGCTGAAGGGTTTGCGTTAATTGCACAATCAGCAAAAATATACTTTTGTTCATCCCTTACCATTAAGAAATAGCCAAATGTTCTTGAGATTCCTGGCTTCGTTTTAATTATTTGTAATGCAGGTCTTACAGTGTCCCCTGTGGAACGTGTTGCACCACTTACAAGTCCGTGAGCGATACCCATGTAAACTAACATTGTTCCAAAATAATTATTATCATGCATTAATTCTTTTGCTTGTTCAATTGTAGCTTTACCTTTTCGTCTTTTTATAAAAGATTCAACCATTTCTTCATGTGCAAAATAGTTATCTGGATCAATAATTGTGCATCTTGATAGATCATATTCGTTTGAAATGTTTTCTGGATTTCCAATTAAAATCGGTTCTAACAAACCTTCTTTTGAAATTTTTTCAGCAGCCTCTAAAACTCTAGAATCCATAGATTCTGGGAATACTATTTTTAGCTCTTTTCCAGTGATTTTCATTTTTAATTCATTAATAATGCTCGACATAATATCACTCCTATCGTTTTATATTTTACATCATTTCTAAAAAAATTCAATTCTTTTTACATTGTTATTCTTTTTATAGAAAATATGTTAAAATAGTTCTAGGTGATTTTATGAAGAAGATAAATACAGTCTTATTTGATTTAGATGGAACATTAATTAACACGAATGAAATAATAATCGATAGTTTTCAATCAACATTTGAAACTCATTTCCCTGGGTTACTATTATCAAGAGAAGAGATACTAACTTTTATTGGACCAACATTACAGGATACATTCAGTAAATATACTGATGATCCTTTTACGATTAAATCTATGATAGAATCTTATCGCGAATATTATGTTGAATTTGAAATTGGTAACTTTGAAATATATCCAGGGGTATTAGATGTGGTTAAACAATTACACAGCGCAGGTTATAATCTAGGGATAGTTACTTCTAAATTCAAGGTGTCTGCGTATCCTAGTTTTAGATTTTACGGATTAGAAGAGTATTTCTCTGTGTTTATCGGGTTAGATGATGTTGATAAGCCAAAGCCAAATAAAGAACCAATAGAACTTGCGTTAAGCCGTTTTCCAAATGTTAAAGAAGCAATAATGATTGGAGATAACCAAGGTGATATCCTAGCTGGTAAAAACGCAGGAATATATAGCGCAGGAGTCTCATGGAGTATAAAAGGAAGCGCTCATTTAATGAGTGTCGGCCCAGATTTTATGTTATCTAATATGAATGATATATTTAGAATAATCAATATAATAGAGGGGGCAGAATAGATGGATTGTATTTTTTGTAAGATTCTACAAGGGGAGATTCCTTCATACAAAATTTATGAAGATGATTATGTTTATGCTTTCCTTGATATTACACAAGGAACAAAAGGCCATACTCTAGTAATACCTAAAGAACATGTTGAAAATATTTATGATTTAACTGAAGAATTAGCAGAGAATATTTTTAGAGTAATCCCGAAACTTGCTAAAGCATTAAAAACCTCTTTTAATCCAATTGGATTAAATATCGTTAACAATAACGATAAGCCTCTTCAAAGTGTCTTCCATTTCCATTTACATTTAATACCAAGATATGAAAACGATGGAATGGAACTATCGACTATAAATAACTATGGTAAAACAAGTGATAAATCATTTAAGGATATTGTTAAAACTATCAAAAAAAACATAAGGTAAAAGGAGCATTTTTGTTCCTTTTTTATTTTTACAAGAATATTATAACGTATTTTTATAGCGGTTTCCCATGATAATAGTATCATTTTGTTCGAGTTCTTTAGATTGCATTTTTTGAAAATTACATTATTTAATTTTAAATAATTTTTATACCAAATATCTTTGTAGCAAGTATTAATTTCAGGCGCGTTGATCGACTCTTTATATTGCTCAAAAACACATATAATTATTTGTATTTTTTCTTATTTTAAAAAATAAAATGAAAAAGGACTCAATTAAGAATCCTTAATAATTAATAAAATAATTCAGTAAATGATTTAACCATTACTCCTGTTGCTTCTTTTAATTCATTAGAAGCAGTTCCAGCAATATCTAGATGAATCCATTTTGTATCTTTTTCTATAAACTCAGCTATAAATTGTGCAGCCGTACTCGCTCCCGCAAGACGTCCTCCAGTATTTTTAATATCTGCTACTTTACTTTCAATTAATTTTTTATAGCCACTAGATATAGGCATTTCCCAAACTTGCTCTTTCGCTCTTTTACTTGCTTTGAAGAATTTCTTTAAGAAATCTTTATCATTTGTAAAGGCTCCAGTAAACTCGTGACCTAATGCAGCAACCATCGAACCTGTTAATGTAGCGGTATCGATAACTTGTTTAGCCCCTTGCTGTTGAGCAAACCATACAGCATCTGCTAATGTTAAACGACCTTCTGCATCTGTAGATATAATCTCAATTGTTTTCCCACTAGCTGCAACCAATATGTCATCTGGTACAATTGCATTATCACCTATTCTATTATCTGTAGCAGCCACAATAGCCATTACATTAGCTTTTAACTCAAGTCTTGCAATTGCTTCGAGTGCTGATATAACACTAGCAGAACCAGCCATATCGACTTTCATACCTGGCATACCTACAGGTGTTTTTAGTGAATAACCACCAGTATCATACATTACCCCTTTTCCAACTAATGCAGTTGGATTTGTGAAATCCTTTTTACCTTGGTACTTAACTAAAATTAATTTTGGAGGATCAATAGACCCTTTATTTACACCTAGGAAAGCTCCCATATTCATATCTTCAATTTGCTTTTTATCGAATATCTCAACAGTTACATTATCAAATCTTTCTAATTTTTTAGCATAATTTGCTAAATCACTAGCATTTAGGTAATTGTAAGGTGTATTTACTAAATCTTTTGCATTATTGATACACTCCCCAAGTACAAACCCTTTTTTTACTATTTCATTTATTTTAGTCTCTCCAAAATAGTGAAAATTCTTAACTTTATGCTTTTCCTTTGGTTTATATTCTATAAACTCGTAGTTATTTGTTATTATTTTTTCTGATAATTCTTGAATGATATCAATATATGAATCTTTAGTTTCGAATGTATCAACAAGAATTGTTATTTCACCTTTTAAATCAGAGATATTTTTAAATATTATGTTGCGTTTTTTAAGTTTGTCTAATTTTTCAAAGTTAACTATATGAACTCTTTTTGTTTCTAGTTTACCAAGCGTATAAATAGTGGTAAATGGCTCTGTTGATAGTTCTTTTATTTTCCCACTTAATATTTTATCTAGTTGTTTTACTAAATTATTTTTAAGATTATTTGTTATTACTATGTCGTTTTTTTCTGTAAGTAAATCAAATTCTTTTTGTTCAATAATATCTGTTTTCATAATTTCCTCCTATTTAATTATATTTGTTTTCATATAAGGTATTAGTATCTTAGGTATGATAATTGACCCATCTTTTTGTTGGTAATTCTCCATTATTGCAACTACTGTTCTTCCGACCGCTAACCCTGAACCATTTAAAGTATGAACAAATTCCGGTTTTGAATCTTTAGTACGCTTGAACTTAATATTTGCACGTCTTGCTTGGTAATCTTCAGCATTTGAAATACTTCCAATCTCTCTGTATTGTTCTGAAGCAGGTAACCAAACTTCAATATCATACGTTTTTCTCATAGATTGTCCTAAATCACCAGTACACAATGTAACTACTCTATATGGTAATTCAAGTAATTTAAGAACTTTTTCACTATCTATCAACATTAACTCTAATTCGTTTTTAGAATCTTCTGGTTTTGTGAATTTGATTAGTTCAACTTTATTAAACTGATGTAATCTTATTATTCCTCTAGTATCTCTTCCTGCACTTCCTGCTTCTTGCCTGAACGCTGTTGTAAAGGCTGTATATCTTATAGGTAAGTCTTCTACAGGTATAAGTTCATTTCTATGAAGATTAATGGTTGGAACTTCTGCAGTAGGATTTAAGAATAATTCTCTTTCATCTAAAACTTTAAATGCATCATCCTCAAATTTAGGGAATTGTCCTGAAGCTACCATTGAATCTCTGTTTACTATGAATGGTGGTAATATTTCTCTATATTTATGATCAATCGCATGTAAATCTAACATAAAACTAATCAATGCTCTTTCTAGTCTTGCCCCTAGTCCCTTATAAACAACAAATCGACTTCCTGATATTTTACTAGCTCTTTCAAAATCTAAAATATCTAAATTTGTTCCTAAATCCCAATGAGGAAGAGGAGTAAAATCGTATGTAGGGATAACTCCATGTTTTTTAAGTTCCACATTGTCGTCTTCTGTAAAGCCAACAGGGATATCCTCATCTGGTAAATTAGGTGTCATAAGTAAGTTTTGATATATGTATTCATCAATCTCTTTTAATTCATTTTCAAAAGCTTTTATTTCAGTTCCAATATTTTCAACCTTTTTCATAACTTCAGAAGCGTCTTTTTTCTCACGTTTAAGAAGCCCAATTTGTTTACTGGTTTCGTTTCTTAATGCTTTAATCTTTTCAACTTGAGAAATAACTTCTCTTCTTCGTTTATCTTTTTCAACCATATCGTAAATGTATGAAAAATCTCCACCTCTACGACTAAGTAATTTTACAAACATTTCTGTATTTTCTCTAATCATTTTCATATCTAACATGTGAATTCCTCCTTTAAAATAAAAAAATCACCCTTAAATTTAAGGGCGAATTATCATCGCGGTACCACCTTATTTAGAGGTTTCCCTCTATCTTGAATGTTTTATAACGGTTACAAACCGGAGACTATTAATCTCACTCATTGATAGATTTCATAATAGGTCTTTGTTAGTTTTCACTACCACTAACTCTCTAGAAAAGATCCTACAATTACTTAGTCAATTCAGCGCTTTGTTGTCTTGATAATAACAAAATTACACTCTTTTGTCAATTAAAGATAACTATAAAAAACAGACATATAAAAATGTCTGTTTTATTATTAATTATTCTTTTGATTCAACTTTAATTTCTTCAATAGTTCTCACTACCTCTTCAGTTACTGCAGTTTCCCCATCTTGATTTTCAGTTTCTTCAATTTCATCAACTTCTGTTTTAGGTACAACAGCAATTGTAGCTACAAATTGCCCTTCGTTTAATTTAATTAATCTAACTCCTTGCGTAGAACGTTTAGATGTAGCGATTTGTTCCATAGGAAGTCTAATAATCATTCCTTTAGTAGTTGTAATAATTAAATCTTCGTTTCCAATAACACTTCTAAGTTTTGTAAGTTGCCCGTTTTTCTCGGTAATATTCAGTGTTTTAACACCTTTACCGCCACGGTTTTGTTGACGATACTCATCAACATTTGTTCGCTTACCATACCCTTTTTCCGTTACAACTAAAATTTGGTTTTCTTCTTCAGACACCACTGCGATACCAACAACTTCATCTGGTTCATGGATTAAAATTCCCCTAACCCCACTAGCTACACGACCCATTGCTCGTGCTGTTTGTTCATGGAATCTAATAGCTTTACCATTTGACGCTCCTATTATTATATCTCTATCTCCATCGGTTAATCTAACTCCCATTAATTCATCATCATCTCTTAAATTAATCGCTTTTATTCCCGATGTTCTAATGTTTTTAAAGTCTGATACAGGAGTTCTTTTTACTACCCCACGTTTAGTTGCAAAGAACAAGAAGTCTTCAGAATCAAAGTCTGCTATTTTAGCAACTGCAGCAAGTGTTTCTCCTTCATCTAGGTTTAATAAATTAACTATTGGTAATCCTTTTGAAGTTCTGCCATAGTTTGGTACTTTATACCCCTTCATCTTATAAACTCTACCTAGATTAGTAAAGAATAAAATGTAGTCATGAGTTGATGAGTTAATAATATGATCAACTACATCATCTTCATTTGTTTTAATACCTGTCATTCCTTTACCACCACGGTTTTGTGATTTGTAAATTTCTGTATTCATACGTTTACAATATCCGCTAGAAGTAATTGTTATAATAATATCTTCGACAGGAATTAAATCTTCATCTTCAATATCTAAATCGATTGATAAACTTATTTCAGAACGTCTTGGGTCTGAGAATCTATCTTTAATATCGATTAATTGTGCTTTAATTATTTCAAGTTTTTCAGATTCATTAGCTAGAATGAATTCTAGCCCCTCAATTGTTTTAGTAAGTTCAGTTAACTCGTTTTCCAATCTTTCTCTTTCGAGTCCAGATAATCTTCTAAGTTTCATTTCTAAAATAGCTTTTGCTTGTTCAGAAGACAACTTATATTTTGTAGTTAATTGAAGTTCAGCGTCATCATATGAACTACGGATAGTTGCAATTACATCATCAATATTATCTAAAGCTATAATTAATCCTTCTAGGATGTGAGCTCTTGTTTTAGCTTTTGCTAATTCAAATATTGTTTTTCTTGTTAACACTTCAATTTGATGATTAACGTAATGTACTAACGTATCTTTAATAGGTAATACTTTAGGTTGATTATCAACTAAAGCAAGCATATTAATACCAAATGTAGTTTGTAAGGGTGTAAATTTATATAAGTTATTTAGAGCTACATCTGCATTTACATCTCTTCTTAGTTCTATTACAACCCTAATACCTTTACGGTTTGATTCATCTCTTAAATCAGTTATTCCTTCAACTCTTTTATCTTTTGCTAGTTCAGCAATTTTTTCAATAAGTCTAGATTTATTAACTTGATATGGAATTTCTGTAATGATAATTGATTTTTTACCTGACTTCGTTTCAATAATCTCAGTTTTAGCTCGAACTTTAATAGCGCCATTTCCTGTTTCGTATGCGTTTCTAAGTCCTGTCATTCCCATTATTGTTCCACCTGTTGGAAAATCTGGTCCTTTTATATGCTCCATTAATTCATCAACAGTTATATCGTTGTTTTCAATATATGCTAAAATTCCGTCTATTACTTCTCCTAAATTATGAGGAGGAATATTAGTTGCCATACCTACTGCGATACCTGTAGCCCCGTTTACTAGTAAATTAGGAAACTTAGAAGGTAACACGCTTGGTTCTCTTTCAGAACCGTCGTAGTTATCAACAAAATCAACTGTGTCTTTCTTTAAATCTGAAAGCATTTCAGATGTAATTTTATGCATTTTTGCTTCAGTATAACGCATTGCTGCCGCGCCATCCCCATCAATCGAACCAAAATTTCCATGTCCGTTAACAAGTGGATATCTGAAACTAAATATTTGTGCCATTCTAACCATTGCATCGTAAATTGCTGTGTCCCCATGAGGATGGTATTTCCCCATTACGTCCCCAACAATACGAGCTGACTTTTTATATGCTTTTTCAGGATATACTCCTAATTCTTCCATACCATATAATATTCTTCTATGAACTGGTTTTAATCCATCTCTAACATCTGGTAAAGCTCTAGCTACGATAACACTCATAGCATAACTTAAGAATGATGTTTTCATTTCAGTTGAAATATTTATATCTTTTACTTTATCATATACGCTTATAACATCTTCCATTTTCATCGACTCCTAAACATCCAGATTTTTTACATAAATGGCGTTATCTTGAATAAACTCTCTACGTGGAGCTACATCATCACCCATTAACATACTAAATACTTCATTTGCTTCTATTGCATCTTCAAGTGTAACTTTTAATAGTGTTCTTGTGCTTGGATCCATTGTTGTATCCCATAATTGCTCGGCATTCATTTCACCAAGACCTTTGTATCTTTGAATTGTAACTCTTGGTCCAAATTCTTCTAATATAGGCGCTAATTGTTCTTCAATATATGCATATCTAATAGCTTTACCTTGTTGAACTTTATAGAGTGGCGGTTGTGCTATATAGACGTATCCATTCTCGATTAATGGTTTTAAATGACGGAATAAGAATGTTAGAAGTAATGTTCTAATGTGCGCACCATCAACATCAGCATCGGTCATAATTATAATTTTGTGGTATTTTGCATCATCAACATTAAACTCTTCACCAATACCTGTTCCAAAAGCTTGAATCATTGATAATATTTCCTTATTTCCCAATATTTTATCTAGTCTTGATTTTTCAACATTAAGTACTTTACCTCTTAGTGGTAATATTGCTTGAAATTCTGAGTCTCTACCTTGTTTAGCACTACCACCAGCACTGTCCCCTTCGACTATGTATATTTCAGATTTAACAGGGTTTTTACTACGGCAATCTGCTAATTTTGAAGCGAAGCCTAATCCATCAAGTGGTGATTTACGACGTGTAGCTTCTCTAGCTTTTTTAGCAGCAAGACGTGCTCTTGAAGCCATTAAGGCTTTTTCTATAATGATTTTTGCATCATTAGGATTTTCTTGTAAGAAACGATCTAGTCCCTCTCCTAAAACGGTAGAAACTATCTTTCTAACTTCTGAAGATCCTAATTTTGATTTGGTTTGACCCTCAAATTGAGGGTCGGGATGTTTAACACTGATAATGCATGTTAAACCCTCTCTTGTATCATCTCCAACAAGTGCTTCATCTTTTTTGAAGATGTTATTTGCTTTCCCATAGTTATTTAAAACTCTTGTTAAAGTCATTCTAAATCCTTCTTCGTGTGTTCCACCTTCGATATTATTAATATTGTTAGTGAAACTGAAGATGTTTTGGCTATACTGAGTAGTGTATTGCATCGCTATATCTATAGCTATATCGTCAATTTCACCATCAACAAAGATTACTTCTTCGTGTAATTTATCTGTTGAACGATTTAAATAACTTACATACTCTTTAATTCCACCTTCATACATATATGTGTTCTTTATGTGGTCTTTATCTCTTAAGTCGTTAATTTCAATATTTAAAGCGCGATTTAAGAATGCTAATTGTTGAATTCTATTTCGTAATATTTCATATTCAAAAACAGTAGTTTCTTTAAATATTTTAGGATCTGCTTTAAAAGTTATTGTTGTTCCTCTTTTATCTGTAGGACCATGTTCAATTAATTTCGTAGCAGTGAATCCATATTCATATCTTTGAGAATATCTTTGTCCGTTTTTATATATATCAACATCCATCCACTCACTTAATGCATTTACAACACTTGCACCAACACCGTGTAATCCTCCAGATACTTTATATGAAGAGTGATCAAATTTTCCACCTGCATGCAATGTAGTTAATATAGTTTCAACTGCAGGAAGTCCGGTTTTTGGATGAATATCGACTGGGATCCCCCTACCATTATCTTCTACTCTAATGATGTTATCCGGTAATATTTCAACAGTAATGTGTGTAGCTATGCCTGCAAGGGCTTCATCTATCGAATTATCTACTATTTCCCACACCAAATGATGTAATCCTCTAGGGCCAGTAGTCCCAATGTACATACCAGGACGTTTTTTAACAGCCTCAAGACCTTCTAGAATTTGAATATTACTCGAATCATAATTGTCATTCATGTTTGTCACTCTCCTTTATTGCTCCATTTTCTATTTTAAAAACTTTATAGTTGTTAATTTTATTAATATTAATTTCATTTATTTCAGTAGCTGTAATAAATGTTTGTGTTTTGTCTTTAATGTAGTCAAGTAAATTGTTTTGCCTATCATTATCAAGTTCACTCAGTACATCATCTAGTAATAAAATAGGGTAATTGTTGGTAAATTGATATATAAAGTCTATTAATGCTAACTTAATTGAAAGTACAGCTGTTCTCATTTCTCCTTGTGATCCATGAGTTTTTATTGGTGTTTTATTGATGTAAAATTCAATATCATCTCTGTGCACTCCAAAATTTGTTGTACCTGTAATAATATCATATTGATATTTAACAGATAATTCTTTTTTAAAATCTTTTTTTATACTTGGTAAATATTTAATTTCAAAATTATCATCTGTTGTAGCTAGTTTTTTATAGATTCTATTTGCATGTTCTTTAATGATGTGTAGAAATTCATGTCTTTGCTTAACAATCATTTCCATAAACCCTACTAATTGATCTGTAATTATGTCTAATAACATTAAATCTTTATCCTTCTTTTGTTGTATTGCTTTTAGTAAATCATTCCGTTGTTTCAATACTTTTCGGTAGTTTTGTAAATTATATAAGTATTCTTTAGAGATTTGTCCAAGTTCTAAATCAAGGAATTTTCGCCTAATTTGGGGGTTTCCTTTGATTAAATCTAAATCTTCAGGAGCAAACATAACTACATTGAGAATTCCGATATAGTCACTTAATCTCTCAAGTTCTATTTGGTTGTATTTTGCCTTTTTACCAACTTTTGACACTACTATATCTAATTCTATATCTTTGTTGTTTAAATTGATTACAGCATTGATTTTTGCGTATTCAGCACCAATTCTGATTAAGTCTCGCTCTTTATTTATCTTATGTGATTTAGTTAAACCTAAAACGTAAAGGGATTCTAATATACTTGTTTTTCCCTGAGCGTTTTTCCCAATAAATATATTTGTAGATGTACTGAAGGTAGAAGAAAAAGTATTGTAGTTTCTAAAATTGGTTAATTTTAGGGTTTTTACAAACATTTAATTACCAATCCTATAATCTCCAATGCCTTTTATTATAATTTTATCTCCGGGATATAATTTTTTTCCTCTTCTAGCTTCTAAGATGTCATTTACATATATTTTTGTATCTTGTAAAATAGCTTTAACCATACCACCAGAAGACACTATATTTGCAAACTTTAAAAACTGCCCTAAAGTTATATATTCACTACTGATTTTTACCTTCTCCATAAATATCACTTTTCTTTCATATATATTATTATTTATATATAGTATATAATAAACAGACTAATTATACAAGCAAAAACAAGTGAAAAAACGTAAAAAAAAAGCCCTCTCGGACTTGTTTTTATTCGGTTCTTACTGGCAAAATTAATTGGATCATATTCTCATCATATGTACCCTTAATAATGAAAGGTCTTATTTCACCTGTGAAGTTAATTGATACTTCGCTTGAATTAAATATTTTTAATGCTTCTAGGATGTATTTTGAGCTAAAAGCTATCTTAATCGTGCTACCAACAATTTCATCAACAGGATAGACTTCTTCTAACACTTTACCAATTTCAGGGCTGTTAGACGTAATTTCGACTATATTGTCAGGTTTTAAATTCAATTTTACAATAGAATTGTTTCCATCTCTACTTGATAATAAGCTAGCTCTTTCGATTGCAGTAGATAAACTCTCTTTATTAAATTTAATTACAATTGGAAAATCAGTAGGAACCAATTTAGATGTTTCTGGATAATTTCCTTCTAACAACCTTGATTGAAATAATAAATTTCCATATTTAAATAATATCTTTGAGTGGTCAAAATGTAACTCGACAATATCATTATTGTTTTCTAAAATTTTTAACAATTCATCTAAACTTTTACCTGGAATAATTATATTTAACGGCTCGTATACTTCATCTAACTCTATAATTTTTTGACTTAACCTGTAACTATCGGTAGCTATTGCGGTTAGTCTGTTTCCATCAATTTTAAAATTAACACCGGTTAATATTGGTCTATTTTCAATTGAAGATGTTGCAAATGCTGTTTGTCTTATTATAGTTTTTAAAGTACGAACATTAATTTTAACTGATTTTACTTTTTCAGAAAATTCTAATTCTGGATAATCATCAATATCCATCATGTTTAAAGTAATATCAGATCTATCTGATTCTATTCTTAACATATTGTCAGCAACCAAAGACAAAGAAACCTTTAATCCATCAAGTTTTCTTATAATTTCAATAAAATATTTTCCTGGAATAAGTATATTACCTGGTTCTTTAATATTTAAGTTATTATCTTTTACTATTAGTTTAATAGCAATATCAGAATTACTTGTGGTAATAACTAAGTGATCAGTTAATACTTCTAACTTTATTCCTTGTAAAGCAGGATTAGGTGTTTTGTTTGATAATGCTTTTTGAGCTGTAATCAAACTATTAAGCAAAATGTCTTTATTGATTTGAAAATTCATAAAATCACCCCTATATAATTTATCTTTTTAATTATTATTATTATTAGTGTTGTGTGGAAATGTGGAAACTTTTTAAAACCTTACTAAATTATACCATACAAAAACGTTTAAAGCATTTATTTTTTTAATTTTCTCCACATTTTACCATTAATTTTTCCACATCATTTTTAACATTTTTATCCATTTCAATTTCATTGGTAATTTTCTCTACCGAGTGCATTACAGTTGAATGATCTCGGTTGTTAAAATAAGACCCTATTTTTTTATATGGTAAATCATAAATATTCTTTATTAAGTACATTGCAACTTGTCTGGGAAAAACATAGGTTCTTGTACGTTTTTTTGATATTAAATCTATCGTAGAAATCCTATAATAATCACTGACAACACTTAATACATTTTTTATTTTGTTTTCATTTAAAAACTTATCGTTAGAGCGCGGTTTAACAAGACTTTCTAACGCTGTCTCCGCGTTAGAAACGTTGAAATCTAGATTAAAAGCAGTACAATAAAATAACACTCTTTTTAATGCTCCTTCTAACTCTCTAACATTATTATCAAATACACTAGCAATATATTCAATTACAGCAGAAGGAATCATTGAAGAATCTGAAGTTTCAGCCATTAATTTCTTCTTTAAAATTTTAATTCTGTGATCCAAATCTGGGCGGTTTATGTCAACTGTAACTCCCCATTCAAAACGAGATGTTAACCTTGACATAATGTCTTTTAATTCACTAGCTGATCTATCAGAAGTTATAACAATTTGTTTTTGAGTACCATGTAATGTTTCAAACAATTTAAAAAATTCAATTTGAGATTTCTCTTTTTTTGCTAAAAACTGAATATCATCAATTAATAAAACGTCTACATCACGATATTTTAAACTGAATTCATCAAATTTTCTCTTACTAGCAGATCTAACATATTCTTCAACAAATTGATCTGTTTTAATATATAATACTTTTTTATTCATGTCTCCTTCTAATATATAGTTACCGACACATTGCATTAAATGTGTTTTACCAAGTCCTACATCACCAAAAATGAATAAAGGATTCGCTACAATACCAGGTTGATCTGCAACTTTAATTGCGCTTGTGTAAGCTAATCTATTAGAATTTCCAATTACGAAACTATCAAAGTTATAGCTTGCGTTTAAATTTCCTTGAAGATACTTGTTCTTTAAATTCGGTTCCGCACTAGTTATTGAAAACTCTTTTGAATCAGATAACTCAATATTAGCCTGATCTTCAGTCATAATTTTAAATTTATGTACATCTTCAAACTTGGTTTCCAGATATCTATCTAACTTTTGTAAATACAGCATTTCTATTCTCTTTTTAACAAAGTCATTCGGAGCAACTATATATATATAATTGTTAACAACCTTAAAAACAGTATTTACTGGTTCAAAAATATCAGTAAATACAACTTCATCTAAATCGTTTTCCAATTTATTCTTGATTTCATCCCAAATATTGTTGTATTTTTCCATGATGTTCACCTCTCGCTATCCACTAAAAAATATAACACAAAAGGCCTAAGGATAGAATATAAAGTTGTCCACCTAAAATGTGGATAAATATTTATATCTAAACGGTTATACACTTTATCCACACATACATTAATGGCTTAAATTAGATGTTTAAATAAGATATTAACATATCCACATTAACTGAGTCCACATTTTACCCATATGAACATTAAAGCAGTAAAAAACACGAAAAAGAAACAATATATAATGTGGAAAACTTTTTATTTTTTTATATGTTTTTATTTTTTTTAACATTACTATTGACACTACACTTTATCGCATATATAATTGTATAGCATGGTTTTTTACATTAGATGTAGGAGGTGTTGAATATGCCAAAAAGAACATATCAACCAAATAAGCGTAAGAGAGCAAAGACTCACGGTTTCATGTCTAGAATGGCTTCTGCCACTGGAAGAAGAGTATTAGCAAGAAGACGTGCAAAAGGCCGTAAAAAGCTTACTGTTTCGGACGAATAAGTAGTAACACCGCACAAACAAATATTATATATAAACCTGAACTCACCTGAAAAATATAATACTTTTTTAGGTGATTTTTATTTTGGTAGGTGATTTTATGAAAAAAGAGTATCGCGTTAAGAAAAGCAGCGAAATAGAAAAGATTATGAGAAAAAGGCAAAGTAAAGCAAATCAAAGCTTTGTTATATACAAATATAAAAACCATGAAAATACTCATTTTCGTTTTGCTGTAAGTGTTTCTAAGAAATACGGTAACGCAGTTCATAGAAACAAAATCAAAAGACAAATAAGAGAAATAATATCCAAATTGGATATTGTTGATGACTATGATTTATTTATTGTTGTCAGGAGCAAAAGAAAATTACTTGATTTTGCTGATAATAAAAAATCAATTATATCATTGGTTACAAAACTAAATATTTTGAGGTGAAAAGATGAAAAATACAACTAGAATTCAATTATTAGCACTGACATTAGTATTAGTAGTAATGTTAAGCGGTTGTTCAAGTGATGTTTATTCTTCTCCTATCGGTATTGATGGGGGTTGGGGTTGGCTTCAATGGATAATTGGAGGCTTGGCAGATTTTACATATTGGATAAGTGATTCTACTGGAGGGTATTACTTCGTAGGATTAATCATCGTTACTTTAATAGTAAGAACGGCAGGATGGCCAATTTATTCTAAAAGTAATGCTTTAACAATGAATATGCAACAAGCTCAACCAGAGTTAGATGGTTTAAAAGAAAAATATCTAGGTAAAAGTGATGAAGCATCACAAAAGAAAATGCAAGCAGAAACTCTTGCCATTTATAAGAAATATGGTATTAATCCTTTTGGATGTTTATTACCTTTCTTACAAATGCCAATATTCATTGCTATGTACCAAGTAGTAAGAAGAATACCTCTTAGTGATGGGATGGTAGATGGTGTTCTAGTTGATGGAGTAAAAGATTATTCGGATTTAGATTTTTCATTCTTATGGATACCAAATCTTGCTGAAGCTGATCCATACTATATTTTACCAGTATTAGTAGGAGCATTAATGTTCTTCTATCAACGTTATTCAATGAAAAAACCAGATTACTTACAAAATAAAAAGTTTAAGTCAGATAAAGCTGCGCAATCTGAGAAAACAATGAAAATGATGTCGTATTTCATGGTTATTATGTTAGTAAGTATTGCTGTAACAAATGCAGGTATTGCTCTTTATTGGGTAATTGGTAATGCATATCAATTTTTACAAACATATTTAAATCGTAAAAAGAATCTTAAGAAAATACAAAATCAAAAAGAAATTTATTAGGAGGCATAAAATGAAAAAACTCCAATTTGAAATAAAGAATTTAGACGATGCATTAAGTTATGCTTCTAAAGAATTACGAATTAACAAAGAATACATTGATATTGAAGTTCTTGAGAAAAAAAGTATGTTAAAACTAAAAATGAATAACTTAGTTGAAGCTACTGTAAACGTTGATCCAGCTGATGTGGGACATAAAACTCTTGTTGAACTATTTGAAAATATGCAAATTGAAACGCAAATAGAGATGAAAAGAAGAAATGAAATTGAAATTTCTTATCATATTAACTCAACAGAAAATCCATTATTAATTGGTAAAAACGGAAAAACATTAGAAAATATTCAGTTTTATATTAGAAACATCGTTAATTCTTACAGTGATGAAAGATTAATAGTGTTAGTAGATATAGGTGGATACAAGGAAAACCGTAAAAGACAATTAGAAATTCTTGCTACAAAAACTGCAAAAGATGTGGCTAGATCAAGAGTGGAAGCGAAATTAGAGCCTATGAATGCTTATGAAAGAAGAATAATTCACACAAAACTTTCTGATTGGCGTGATGTTAAAACAGTTTCTGAAGGTGAAGGACAAGCGAGACACTTAGTTATTAAACCAAAGAGGCGATAGTATGAAGTTAGTTGTAGGATTAGGAAACCCAGGTAAAAAGTATTCTAAGACTAAACATAATATTGGATTTATTAGTATTGATAAATATTCAGATATTAATAAATTAAAATTGAAGAAAGAACGTAAATTTAATGGTAAATCGCTTAAAATAGGTGATTTAGTTTTATTAAAACCACACACTTTTATGAATAACTCAGGTATTAGTATTAAAGCAGTCATGGATTATTACAATATAGATATTAGTGATTTCTTAGTGATTTATGATGATTTAGATCTTCCTTTAGGAAAAATTAGAATTAGAGAAAAAGGGAGTGCTGGAGGACATAATGGTATTAAGTCTATTATTAGCCATTTAAAAACTGAAGAGTTTAGAAGAGTTAGAGTTGGAATTGGTAAGAATCCTTTAATTGAAACAAAGAATTACGTTTTAGGAAGTTTCAGCAAAAAAGAGATTGAAATTATGGATCCTGTATATACTAAAATATCTGAAATTATTAACGATTTTAATAACAATAATGAATTTATTCATATAATGTCAAAATATAATTAAGCCTTTTAGGCTTTTTTATTTGATTTTTTGTAAAATGTTTAGTATCATCTTTGTTAGAAAGTAGTGATATCGTGAACAATACAACAAGAATTACTTGGATGGTACTGAGTTTTATTATGCCTCTTATAGGGGTTGCCTATTATATGGTGCATTCACCCAAAAAAGATGCTATATTATTTGGATTTGTAGGGATGGTTGGAATCTTTGTGTATTTAAGTATTGGAGTAGTTTTTATATAAAGTTACTTTTCGCAACCAGTTTTTCATTTTAATAGATCATAAATTTATGTTATACTACACTAAACAGAAAGAGGTCTAAATATGTCAAAAGATAATAGAAGATTAGTACTAGCTCTTATTAGTCTGTTTATACCATTAATTGGTATATTCTTATATTTCTTCCATACACCTAGA
>Ga0307989_1000718_pt1 | contig 20048 bp, 22 predicted proteins | sample EllFjometagen185_FD_203164 | JGI IMG/M metagenome (GOLD analysis project Ga0307989, IMG submission 203164) | Marine microbial communities from Ellis Fjord, Antarctic Ocean - #185 | ecosystem: Environmental > Aquatic > Marine > Unclassified | place: Southern Ocean | collected 2014-10-08
CACTTAAGCGAGATGTGGAAGATAATATAAGGGCTAAGAGCATTTTAAAGAAATTATGCAGATATAAGCTTGAGGATTTTCAAAGGTCTGAAAATATAAAGAATTTTAGAAAAAAGAAAGACCGAGAAAAGAAGAAAGCTTTTTTAGAGAGTAATTTTATATCTCTTTTCGAATTTTTTTATTGGTATAGAATAAAAACTAATTATCGAGATTTAGCTTTTTTAGACCAAGAAATAGATGAGAAAGATATCATAAAATTTTATGAAAATTATTATTCTTTGACTATAAATTTTTATGATGCATTGAAGGAACTTATTAACGATATTTCCAAAAAGAGATTTAATGAGAGTATTATAGATTGATTATTTCTCGCCCATACCCAGAATATACCATTTTGACAGAACGCCCCAACCGAAAGGAATAAAGAAGTCCCTGAAATTCTGTAGAAACTACTGTGGAAAAATCTAACACAGACTAAACAATTCCTTCCTATTCTTAACTCCAACTAACGCCCTCTGCACCAACTCCATCATATTTTTACCCTGCTCTCTTAATGCTTCCATCTCTTCTTTTATCAACTCATTTTCCTTTTCAGTTTTGGCCAATCTCTGTTCAAGTTCAGTTTTAGTAACATCAACCAGTAGGTCTTCTTCGCTAATCGTATCTCTCATCCCAAGCATTTCAGAATAATAATGTATTTTATCTGACTTCTTCCAGCCAAATCTAAACTTTAATGCTGATTCACTCTTATACCTAGGAAGCCAATAGCAACATGAACAATGTCTGAAATCATACATTGTAAGATCGGAATATTTCTCTCCTGCGGGAGTCTTGGTATCTCCTAATACTCTTTTTGCGAGTCTTTTTAGATATTGATTTACAGATGGTGGTGAAATTTCGAATAGATAATCATCATGCCCCAATTCTTTTTCCTTAATATAATCTTGTAATATATCGGAGCAAATCATCAGTTTTATTCTCCTGCCAAAAGTTTTGCTTATTTCGTCTCGAATATTTAGCTCTTTTCCGTCGCTGAGTAAGTCCGAAACTTTAATATTCATTAATTCGGTTGGGGCTCTTATTCCTGTGTCAAATAGGAACATTATCAATATTTTATAGCTTGGTTTCGCTGCATCGTATAGGCGCTTAACTTCTTCTTCGGTTAGATATACCCATTTTGGCTTATCTCTACTGGTATCTAAATCAACAGTAATGTCGGGAATTTTGACGTCGGTTTTTCTATTAATTTTTTGATGCCAGTGCCAGAAGGATTTAAAAATTTTTACATAGTCTACGGTGGATTTGTATTGTTTTCCTCGTAGATTCTTGATTGTTCCGTTTCGCATTCCTGAGAAGTGGCTATGTAGATGCTGTTCAGTAATTAATGTGATATCGTAAAGTTCGTACCTCTCTTCGAATTTTTTAAACATGAAGTTTAGTCTTTGTCTTAGTGTATTTAGTCTAGGATAGCTTCTGGCACCCTTTTTGCTTTTCATAGATACGTTGAGTCCGCATTCCATATCTTCTAGATATTTTAGAAGTATACTGGAGTTTTTCTTGCTGATATTCTGAATTCCGCCTTTGACTTTTTCCTTCCAGGCGAGGTAGCATTCTTTGTGTTTGTATGGGTCTATTTTCATATCTTTGTTAGTTTCTGATTTATTTAAAACCAGTTGGACATGGATGGACAAAATCCGTCCCTGTAGGATCACAAAAGACTATAACGCTCCAACCGGGTTATCGAGTAAAATGTGATCCTCTGGGGACGGCTTTTTTTCGTTAAGATACGTCCCTCTAAAATCACAAAAGACTAAGACGCTCCGTCCGGGATTTGAACCCGGGTCACCACCGTTCTCCAAAAGAATCTCAGGAGAGATTCAGGTGGTTGTTCAAGTGAACGTTAAACCGTTGTCTCATCGACTAGGGTTTTCCACCTCTTTGAGAGGGTGGGATCCTTGGCCACTAGACTAACGGAGCGTAAATGAAAAAGAGTTAAATTGTTTTTAAAGTTATTTCTTTTCCATCGGGGTTTCGGTGTTCTGGGGTTTCGGAGTTTCGGATGACTTGTTCTACTTTGTTATTTCAAAATTAGATTAGCCATTTAGAATTCCTTTGTACTACTTTGCCATCTAAGATTATTTTTGCTTTACTAATGTCTTTGACTATGTCCCAGTGGATGTTAGAATCGTTGCCGCCGCCGTTGTCTATGTAGGCTGCTCCTAATGCTAGGTGAATTGTTCCGCCCATCTTTTCGTCGAAGAGTAAGTTTTTTGTAAATCTTGTTACTTTTGGATTCATGCCTATTCCGAATTCTCCTACGTAGCTTGCGTTTTCATCTACTGCTAGCATTGTTTTTAGAAAGTCTTCGTTTTTTGTGGCTTTAGATTCTATTACTTTGCCGTCTTTAAATTTTAGATAAATGTCGGTTACTTCTTTTGAGGCTTCTATCGCTGGGTAGTCGAATTTGATCCAGCCGTTTAGGGACTCTCTTACTGGTGCCATGAAGATTTCTCCCATTGGAATGTTTTCTCCGTCTAGGTCTGACTTTGCTAGTTCTCCATGAATGTCGAACTTCAGGTCTACGCCTTCTCCTATTAGGTGAACTGACTTTCCTTTTTTGAAGACGTTTAGAATTTGGTTTATTCTTTTGCCGATTGTTTTCCAGTCTTGGAGGCAGGCGCCGTAGACGAAGTTTTCGTATTCTGTTAGGCTCATCTCTGCTTCTTGTGCTAGGGCTTGGCAGGGGTATGCGACTGAAGATCTTTGCATGTGTGGTTTGCCGTTGCAGATCTTGTCTATTATTGGTTTGAGTACTTTTTGTCTAGCTGCTATTTTTTTTGGGTCGGCGGATGATAAGGCTCGTGTGTTTGTTGTGGTTAGCATACCTACATATTTTTGGGCTCGCTTGACTTGGAAGTCGAATGTTTCTGGGAATTTTTCTATTTGGTTTTTGGTTGCGTGTTTGTAGAAGAATGGTTCGATTTCTCTTATTGTGATTCGGAGGTCTGGATGTGCGCCTTTTAGGATTGCTTCTTTGTAAAGTTCTAGTAGGAATGGTTCGGCTTCGATTCCGCCTGATAGGATTACGTTCTCGTTTTTCTTTAGTTTTAGTGCGTAATTTATTACTAGTTTTGCTAGTTGTCTTGTTCTTGGGTCCATTGTATTTTGAGGTTGGATTTTGTTTTTAAGAATTTGTGTTGTGCAGACAATGCCTTAATGAAACTAGGGGTAACTTTTTAAATGGATTTTGCGTTTCTGAAAAATTGCGAAATTGAATAAAGTTAAAGTTAGGAATGATTTGGAGAAGTTGGGACTTAGAGCGGAGCTGGTGCCGGTTTGGACTAGTTTTGTTAACGAGCAATGTCAGGCTGAGGCGATTGAGATTTTTAATAGATTGGATATTTCTAGGGAGCGGATTGATAGCAAGAATGAGTGTAATATTTTGATTCGATGGCGGAAGAAAGGTTATGATGTTAGTGTTGAGATTGTGGATAATAAGATGTTTCATTTTTGTACTTGTGCGCATCGGAGTGACGCGAAGGCTTGTTCTCATGCTGGGGCTGTTTTGTTGTTTAAGATGTTGAAGGATGAGAAGAATGAATTTAATTCTAAGCCGAAGACTTTGTTGAAGGCGCAGGAAGTTGATAAGAAAAATAAGGGTGGGATTGGATATTTTCGGGACTTGTTTCCTAGGGATGATAAGAAGAATAAAAAAAATATTATTTATTTTAATTTTGAGAACTTTGGGAAAGCGGGACAGGTTATGTGTTTAGAGAGAGGGATTTTGAAAAACAACGGCGAGTATTCTTTGCCGATGAAATTTACTGGGAAACATTTTGATTTTAATAGGTTGAAAATTAGTAAGAATGTTAAGGAGCTTTTGCATTTTATGATTAGTGGGGAGACTTTTGGTTCTGGGTATAATAGTAAAGGATTTTCGAAGAATGTTTTTTATGATGTGAATACGGATATGATGATGCCTATTTTGAAAGAAGTTTATTTTAATGAACAGGAATTAATTTTGGGCGCGACTTTTGCGAAACATGATTTTCATATTAGCTGGGAAGTGAAGCCGAATGACGAGGGAGATTATGTTTTGAAGCCGTATTTTGTTTCGGGAAAGCGGAAGGTTAGTTTAGTTAGAATGGATTTGATTGAGCTTGGAATGGGGAGCCTTTGGATTTTTGATAATAAGGAACGGTGTTTTTATCAGCATAAGAAATGTTCGAATCTGGAAATTGTTAAGAATATTGTTAGGTTCCCGAAGGAGATTACTATGACGCAGAGTGAGTTGAAGGAATTTTTTAGTAAGTATTATCAGAAGGTTTTGGATAGTTTTGAGTTTAATGTTGCTGGGGATTTTAGGAGGGAGGAGAAGAGTGTTATTCCTAGGGCGAAGATTTACTTGGAGAGGGACGGTGTTAAGGTTCGTGTTGCTTTGAGATTTGATTATGCTGGACGAGAGATTGATTATTTTTCTAGCACTAGAGATTTGGCGATTGTTGATGAGGATGTTATTTATGATGTGTCTCGAGATTTGGAAGAGGAGGACAGGGTTTCTGAGCTTTTGAATTCGCATAATATTGTGACGCATGAGAAGTATGATGAGTTTAAGGTTAAGGGAGATTTGATTGATTTTGTTGTTTACGATATTCCGGCTATTGATGAAAGTGAGATTGAAGTTTTGGGGGAGCAGGATTTGTTTAATTTTAAGGTTGCGAAAGGGAAAGGTTCGATGATGATGGAAGTTGGTAGTGATGTTGATTGGTTTGATTTGAAAGGTGAGGTTGCTTTTGGTAAGGATAAGGTTAAGTTGGAGAAAGTGTTGGAGAGGATTTTTGAGAATAAGCGATTTGTTGATATCGGTGATGGGAAGAGAGGAGTGATTCCTAAGGATTGGATTAATAATCTTCGAGCTTATAAGGGATTTTTTAATATGGAAAAGGGAAAGGTTAGGTTGTCTAAATATCATATGCCGGTTTTGGAAAATTTGATTAATATTTCTAAGAAAAGTAAGTTGGATGTCGGTGCTAAAAAAACTGCTGATAAATTTCGGAATTTTGAAAAGATTAATGAGGTTAAGCTTCCGAAGGGTTTGAATGCTGAGTTGAGGGATTATCAGAAAGCTGGTTTTGATTGGTTGAATTTTTTGAGAGATTTTGAATTTAATGGTGTGCTTGCAGATGATATGGGACTTGGTAAAACTGTTCAGGCTTTGGCTTTGTTGGAAAAGATAAGAGTTGAGAAAAAAGGTAAGGCTAAGTTTTTGGTTGTTGTTCCGACTTCGCTTGTTGGGAATTGGAAAGCTGAGATAAAAAAGTTTACTCCTGGAATTAAGGCGGTTGCGCATCATGGATCTGGGAGGGTTAAGGACGAGAAGAAGTTTGAGGCTATGTTGAAAGATTGTGATTTGGTGATTACTACGTATGGGGTTTTGAAGAATGATTTGAAGAATTTTGTTAAGGAGAATTTTGAGTATGTTATTTTGGACGAGGCGCATGTGATTAAGAATCCGTGGAGTCTTTCGGCTCGGACTGTTTGTTCGATTCGTGGGAAAAGGAAGTTGGCGATTAGTGGTACTCCGATTCAGAATAATTTGATGGAGCTTTGGAGTTTGTTTGAATTCCTTAGTCCTGGTTATCTCGGAAGTTATGATAGTTTTAGGGAGAATTTTGTTTTGAAGATTGAGAAGGAAAAAGATATTCATGTTACGGAGAGTTTGAAGAAGATGATTGATCCGTTTTTGTTGAGGCGGAATAAGTCGGCTATTGCTAATGAGTTACCTAAGAAGACTGAGATGGTTTTGAGGAGTGAGTTTGGAGAGGAAGAAGGGTTGGTATACCAGACTTGGAAGGATCATTTTAGTTCGGAAATTAATCGGAGTATTAAGGATAAGGGAATGAATAAGAGTCGTATGAAGATTTTGCAGGGGTTGACAAAGCTTCGTCAGGTTTCTTTGCATCCTAAAATGGTGGATCCTGAGTATACCGGGAGTAGTGCTAAGTTTGATCTTTTGATGATGGAGGTTGAGAAGGTTTTGACGGAGGGGCATAAGGTTTTGATTTTTAGTTCGTTTGTTAAGATGCTTACAATTGTTAGGGAGGAGTTTGCGAAGAAAGGGATTAAGTATAGTTATTTGGATGGGACTTCGAAGAATCGGGAAGATATTGTTGAAGAGTTTCAGAGTTCGGAAGAGGCTCGGCCGTTTTTGATTTCGATTAAGGCTGGTGGTGTTGGGTTGAATTTGACTAGTGCTGATTATGTTTTTATTTTGGATCCGTGGTGGAATCCGGCGGTTGAGATGCAGGCTATGGATAGGGCTCATCGGATTGGTCAGGATAAGCCTGTGTTTGTTTACAAGATGATTAGTGAGGGTAGTATTGAGGAGAAGATTTTGGATTTGCAGGCGAGTAAGAAGAAGTTGGTTGAGGATGTGATTTCTGTTGAGGAAGGGATTGCTAAGAGTATGGATGCTAAGATGATTTCGGATATATTTGGATAGGTTGTTTTGGGCATGTATTTTGGGAATGAGAAATCTTTTAAAGATTGGATATGGTTGAGTGTTATGGTTGAGATTGATTTTGGAGCGATTGAACAAAAATGGCAGAAGGCTTGGGCTGAGAAGAAGATTTTTTGCACTCAAGGTGTACCCTCGGCTTCGGGCAAAGTTTCGGAAGATAGTGATAAGGAGCCGTTTTATGTTTTGGAGATGTTTCCGTATCCGTCTGGGGCGGGTTTGCATATGGGGCATGCTTTGAATTATACGATTGGGGATATTCTTGCTAGGTTTAAGATTATGAAAGGTTTCAATGTTTTGCATCCGATGGGTTTTGATGCTTTGGGTTTGCCTGCGGAGAATGCGGCGATTAAGGCTGGGACTCATCCTGAGGATTATACTAATGCTGCGATTAAGAATTTTGTTAAGCAGGATAATGCGCTTGGTGTGAGTTATGATTGGTCTAGGATGGTTAATACTGCTTCTCCTGATTACTATAGATGGGACCAGTGGATTTTTTTGAAGATGTTGGAGAAGAGGTTGGCTTATCAGAAGGAATCGGCTGTTAATTGGTGTCCGGAGTGTGATACGGTTTTGGCTAATGAGCAGGTTAATGAGGGGAAGTGTTGGAGGCATGAGGAGACGGATGTTGAGGTTCGGAAGTTGAGGCAGTGGTTTTTTCGGACTACGGAATATGCGGATGAGTTGCTTAGTGGGTTGGATGGGATTGATTGGCCGGAGAGAACTAAGGCTATGCAGAGGAATTGGATTGGGCGGAGTGAGGGGACGGAGATTTCTTTTGAGGTTGGAACGCCTGCGCATGAAGGATGCACTTTGGAACTTGAAACTAGGACTTGGAAAGTTTTCACCACAAGACCTGATACGATTTTTGGGGTTACGTTTATGGTTGTTGCGGCTGGGCATGATAGGTTGGATGAGTTGGTTAGTGAGGGGCAGAGGAAGAATGTTGATAAGTATTTGAAGAAGATGAATTCTGTTTCGGAGAAGGATATTGAGAGGAATGTTAAGGAGGGAGTTTTTAGTGGGAGTTATGCTGTTAATCCTGCGAATGGAGAGAGGGTGCCTATCTGGGTTGGGAATTTTGTTTTGGCTGATTATGGGAGTGGGATGGTTATGGGTGTTCCGGCGCATGACAAGAGGGACTTTGAGTTTGCTACTAAGTATGGGATTGAGGTTCGGCAGGTTGTTAGTGGTGGAGATGTTTTGAAGGAGGCTTATGTTGGAACTGGGAAGCTTGTTAATTCTGGGGAGTTTGATGGAATGAATAATATTGAGGCTAAGGAAAAGATTGGGAAATTTTTAGGGGCAGCAACTGTTGTGAATTTTAAGTTGCGTGACTGGGGTATTAGCCGGCAGAGATATTGGGGGACTCCGATTCCGATTATTTATTGTGATGATTGTGGCGCTGTGCCTGTGCCTGAAAAAGATTTGCCTATTGTTTTGCCGAAGGATGTTAAGTTTGGTGAGGGAAATCCATTGGAGAGTAATGAGGATTGGTTGAATGCTAAATGTCCTAAGTGTGGGAAGATGGGAAGGCGTGAGAGTGATACGATGGATACGTTTGTTAATTCGAGTTGGTATTTTTTGAGGTATGCTGATCCTAATAATGCTAAGAAGATTTTCGATAAGAGGAAAGTGGAATATTGGAATCCGGTTGATGTTTATGTTGGCGGGGCTGAGCACGCTTGTATGCATTTGCTTTATGCTCGGTTTTATACGAAGTTTTTGAGAGATATTGGGATGCTTGATTTTGACGAGCCGTTTTTGAAGTTGTTTCATCAGGGGATGTTGCGGGCTGAGGATGGGCGGAAGATGTCGAAGAGTTTGGGGAATGTTGTTGAGCCGATTGAGACTATGGCTAAGTATGGTGTGGATGCGACTCGGTGGTTTTTGATTTCGGTTGCTAGTCCGGATAAGGATTTTGATTGGAGTGAACGTGGAATCTCTGGTTCCACGCGGTTCATCAAAAAAGTTTACAACTTTTATGATTCTTCGGTGGTCGGTGGTCGGTGGTCGGTGGATTCTGATAAGTTGTTGGGGAAGTTGAATTTGACTTTGGAGAATTTGGAGAATTATTATGGGAATTTTATGTATCGGAAGGCGACGATTGAGATTCGGGAGTTGTTTGGTTTGATGGAGAAAGGATGTAGTAAGGAAACTGCTATGAAGTTTTTGAAAATGATTGCGCCGATTTGTCCGCATGTTGCGGAGGAGTTGTGGTCGAAGATTGGTGGAAAGGGTTTTGTTTCGGTTGCTAGTTGGCCTGAGGTTGGAGAAGGAGTAGGGGATAAGGCGAAAGGAGTAAGTGGGGAGGATTTTAGCGAGAAGATTATTTCGCAGATTGAGAAGATTATTCACGATGGCATTGAGAAGGTTTTTGTTTATGTTATGCCGTTTGAATTGGAGAGTATTAATTTGGAGAAGATTGTGGAGAAGATTGGGAAGGTTGTTGAGGTTTTTGCTGTGAATGATTCTGGGAAACATGATCCGAAGGGGATGGCGAAGAAGGCGAAGCCGGGGATGGCTGCAATTTATCTTGAATGATTAGATATTTAAATTAGAAATTCTATTATTTTTTATGGATGTGAAAAAAAATGGAAGTGGCAGTAGTTGGTTTAGTTTTAGTTTGATTCATGGGAAGCGGTCGTTTAATGAGAGGTCGGCTGATGCTTTGGCTTCTTGGGCTGGTAGTTGGACTTTTATTTTGGGGTTCTTGGGGTTCTTGGGAATTTGGATGATTGTGAATGTTTTTGCTTGGGTTGGTGAGTGGGATCCGTATCCGTTTATTTTGTTGAATTTGGTTCTTAGTTGTATTGCAGCTTTGCAGGCTCCGGTTATTTTGATGAGTCAGAATCGGCAGGCGAAGAAGGATAGGATGAAGGCGGAGTATGATTATAAGGTGAATCGGAAGGCGGAGAGGATGGTTGAGAAGATTTTGGATAAGGTTGAGAAGTTGGAGAAGCGGAAGTAATTATTCTAGAACTGCTTTAATTCTTCGAACGCCTGCGCCTACTGATTTTTGCTTTTTGATTTTGAAGTATCCTAGTTCTGAAGTATTTTCTACGTGAGGTCCGGCGCACATTTCATTTGAGAAGTCGCCTATTTTGTAGACTTTTACTTTGTCTCCGTATTTGTCGTCGAAGATTCCGTGGGCTCCGAGTTCTCGAGCTTCTTGAATTGGGAGTTCTTTTAGTTCGACTTGGATTTTTTCTTGTATCTTTTGGTTTACTAAATCTTCTATTTTTTGAATTTCTTCTTCGGTTAGTTTTCTGTCAAATGAGAAATCGAATCTTAGTCTTTCTGGAGTTATGTTTGAGCCTTTTTGTTCTACGTCGGAATCTAGGACTTGTCGCAGAGCTTGATGTAGTAGGTGGCATGTTGTGTGGAGTTTTGTTGTTGCTTCGGAATTGTCTGCTAGTCCTGATTTGAATTTTCCTGCTGAAGCTGTACGAGACAACTCTTGATGTTCTTTTAGTGCTTTGTTGAATTCCTCTTTATCTAGTTTAAGATTTCTTTCTATTGCTAGTTCTTCTGTCATTTCGATTGGGAAGCCGTAGGATTGGTAGAGTAGGAATGCGTTTTTGCCTGAGATGTCGTCGGATTTGTTTGCTATTTTTTCTAGGACTCTTAGACCTTGCTCTAGAGTTTTTAGGAATTTTTCTTCTTCGGTTGCTAGTTCTATGTTGATTTTTTCTGCGTCTAGATTATAGTCATCGTAGATTGGGTAGATTGCGTCTGCGACTTTCGTTGTGAATGATTCGATTCCTAGGACTCTGCCGAAACGGACTGCTCTTCGGATTAGTCTTCTTAGGACGTAGCCTTGGTCTGAGTTTGCTGGTGTGATGCCGTCAGAGATTATGAATATTGCGGCTTTGATGTGATCTGCGATTATTCGCATTGCTTTTTTTACTTCTTCGGATTCTTCGTATTTGTGTTTTGATATTAGTTCGATTTTTTGGATGATTGGTTGCCACATGCTTGCTAGGTAATTGTCTTCGAGTCCGTCTAAAATAGAAACTGTTCTTTCGGTTCCCATTCCTGTATCTACGTTTTGCTGTGAAGCTTTGTTGTAGTTTCCATCTTTGTCTTTGTTGTATTGCATTAAAACGTTGTTCCAGATTTCTACCCAGTTTTCGTTTTCTGGATCGTAAACTTTTGGCGCTGGTTCGTCATTTGATTTCCAATAGAATATTTCTGTGTCTGGACCACATGGACCTGTTTCTCCTGCGGGACCCCACCAGTTTTCTTCTTTTGGTAAGTATGCAATTCTTTCTTCTGGCATTCCTACGGATTTCCAAATTTCTGCGGCTTCCTCGTCACGTGGTGCGTTATCGTCTCCTTCGAAAACTGTTACTGCTAATCTTTCTTTTGGTAGCTCTAGGGCTTTTGTTAAAAATTCAAATGACATTTCGATTGCCTCTTTTTTGAAGTAGTCTCCGAGTGACCAGTTGCCGAGCATTTCGAAGAATGTGTGATGTGATGTGTCGCCGACTTCTTCTATGTCGCCTGTTCTGATGCATCGCTGGACGTTGACTACTCTTTTGCCTTGAGGATGTGGTTCTCCTAGAAGGTATAGAACTAGTGGGTGCATGCCGGCTGTTGTGAAGAGGACTGTTGGATCGTTTTCTGGGACTAGGGATGAGTTTTTTATTTGAGCGTGGTCGTGCGACTTAAAGAAATCGATGTACTTTTTTATTAATTCTTTTCTATCCATTGTATGATTTAGAGATTTGGGTTTTTAAAAATTTGGATGCTGAAAATATTAGGCGTTTAGCTGTTGGAGTTTGGCCTGAATTTGTTGGAGCTCTTCTTCTATTTCGTTTCGTTTTGAGAAAGTTACTTTGGTTTCTGATTTTGTTTTATGATCTTTTTGAATTATTTTTGGGATTGTTGCCTTTGGCATTTTTTCTTGAAGAAGTTTTATTTGAGAAATGGTTGAGGACATTAATTCGTAGAGCGTTTTTTTGAGATCTTTTTTCTGGCTAGCTAGAACTTTTAAGTTGTGGAGTTTTTTTAGGGCTCGAAGAAAGTCTGCTTGACTTAGAAGAATGTTTGATTTGCTTTTTCTATAAATCTTTGGAGATAGTGAAATGTATAAATCTTCTTTTCCCATTATTATATTTGATCAAAAATATCGGCATCAACTTCTGCTAACTGAGACTTAATTTTAGTAATATCTTCTGTCCAGCCTACTAGTTCATCTTCTTCTTTTAATCTTACCTCTTCTATTTTTTTTAGGACTAGTTCTATTTTTTCTATTTTTTCTTTTATTTGTACGAAGTTTTTTTGCGAGGATTGGAATTTGTCTATTCTTACGAAGATTGGTTCGTTTAATGAAGAACGATGTGATGTGACTGCTGGTGCTGGTGCGGCTGCTGGTGTTGGTGATGTGGCTACTGGTGTTGGGGTTGCGATTGGTGGTAGGGTTGGAGCTTTGGGAATAACGGGTATTGGTTTTGAGGAAGGTACCGGAGGAATCCCTACTTCCTCTTCGCCTTCTTCTCTTACGTGAATTCCTTTTGGGATTTCTACGTTCACCTCGTTTTCTCCAGGAGATGGCATATCTACTACTGCAGATTTTACCATTTCTTGATTGAGATTTTCGTTCTTAGAAGTTGTCGGGAATGATGGTAGTCCTGGAAGATCTTTTTTTTCTGGTTCCTTACTTTCTTTTGGAAGTTCGGGTAGTGTCGAAACTTTTGGAAGAGAAGGTATTTTTTCGTCTTTGCTGAATAGTCCCATAACATTATTTAGTCAGTTTCTTTTTTATAGGTTTATAGTAATTTTGTAATGACGACATGCTATTTGGACGTCTGGAGTGATGCCTGCTAACGCAGGTGGTTGTTGGTTTTTGGTCGTTGGTAAGGGCGCCCGAGGACGCCCGCGTAAAATGCTTGGATGATTGGCTTGGCTAAGTTTTTTGGGATATGTTGAGGTGATATATAATTTAATTTTAGCCACTAACTCGCAAGCTCGCACACTAACTCACTTTGTTCGCGCACAAGACTGCGTCGCTGGGGAGGGTTTTGTTTTTACTGTTATTAACTTGTTGCCAGGTACTGTCTGTGGAAAGGTATATAAATGAAATTTTATTTTGTTAGATATGCAGGTTAAACTTCTACACGATCTTGTCGAGGAAATGGCTGGTGAAAATACCGGTCGTATCGTTGAGATTTTATTTGGGAAAAAAGATGTTAATGAATTTTTGATTGCTAAAAAGATGGAGTTGACGATTAATCAGGTTCGGAATATTTTGTATAAGTTGTCGGCTGATAATTTGGTTTCGTTTATTCGGAAGAAAGATAAGCGGAAGGGTTGGTATATTTATTATTGGACTTTGAATCGGGAGAAGTGTTTGGTGAAATTGGAGGATTCTTTGAAGTCGAAGATTGTTGGGTTTGAAGGTGTTTTGAATTCTCGTGAGACAAAGCGGTTTTATGTTTGCAAGTGTTGTGATATTGAGGTTGGTGAGGAGAAGGCTTTGGAGCATGGGTTTAGTTGTGAGGAGTGCGCGGATATTTATGAGCTTAGTGATAATTCTACTCCGATTCGTCAGGTTAAGACTTTGATTACTAGGACTACGAGGAATTTGGAATTGATTGATGACGAACTTGAGGCGGTTAGGAAAAGGAAAACGGTTGCTAGGAAGAGAGCTTCGAATAAGTTAGATAAGGAAGATAAGGCGAAGAAGGAATTGATGAAGAAGATTCGTGCTGCTGCTAGAAAGAAGATTGCTGATGCTAAGGCTAAGACTTTGGGGAAAGTTGTGACACCAACAAGACAGAGCGTACCCTTGAAGGGCAAGAAGGTTGTTGCTAAGAAGAAGGTTATTAAGAAGGTTGTAAAGAAAGTTGTGAAAAAAGTGGCCGTGAAGAAGAAGGTTGTTAAGAAAGTTGTTAAGAAAGTTGTTAAGAAGAAGATTAGTTTGGCTAGTAGATTAAAGAAAAAGATTGCTGGGAGAAAGTAATGGGAGATTTTTTTGAAAGAAAGCTTAGTGGAAATTATGGGGTGCGGTCGCCGTATAAGAGGAAAGTTGTGAAATCTAATTTGTCTTATACTTCTATTTTGATTGGGGTGAATGTTGCTTTTTTTATTTTGTTTTTGATATTGATAGGTATTTATGGTGATAAAGCTATTTTTAATCTTGCATTAATACCTGCTGAAATTCTCGTTGGGGAAAAACTCTGGACTCTCTTGACAAGTATGTTTCTGCACTCTCCTGGATTTTTAATGCACATCGTATTCAATATGATTACTTTAATGTTTCTTGGGAATTTTGTTGAAAAACTAATTGGAAAGAAAAGATTTCTTAGACTTTATTTTGGAGGAGGTTTAGTCGCTGGATTATTTTTTGTTATTAGTGCCATTCTGGTGCCGGGTAATCTCAATATTCCTGCATTGGGGGCAAGCGGAGCAATTTTTGCTCTTGGTGGATTGTTAGCTGTTTTGACACCTAGGCTTCCTGTTTTGGTTTTCTTTGTTATTCCACTACCTATGTGGGCTGCGATGAGTTTCTTGATGTTTGGAATGTGGGGACTTTCGGCTTCTGCGGGCTGGCCTATTGCAAATAGTGCGCATCTCGGTGGATTGCTTGTTGGTGTTGGGTATGGGTTTTATTTGAAGAGGAAGTTTCCGAGGAAGACGGCTATGATATCGAAGTATTTTTCTAAGTAGAAAATGCTGGACGCTTCGCTGGCGGGTGGTTAAATTTTTCAAATTTGATGGTTGACTTTGTCGATGGTTACGCTATCGCGCGGGGCTTGGTGATGGAGTTTTAAAATATTGATTTATGATTGCCTGTGTCAAAGCGAGAATGTTTTTGTTTTGAAATTATTGAATTAATAAAATATGAGTCGTTGCCTTCTGCGCCTTGTGCACAGTACTTGCATGTATCTTCTAATGTTTCCATTCCTGGTCCGGTAAGATCTTCCTGTATTGCAAGTTCGTGAAGTTCCGATATTCCTGCGCATGGGTCTTGGGGTAGAATTGTTTCTATTTCGGATGTGTTCATAATTTCGACATATTCGCTGATACATTCTGCAGCTTCTAGACTGTAATTATTACATGGTCCTTTTATGTTTCTTAGTTGACTTATCGCTTTTTCGGCTGGAGTTTGACGCCCGCATCCTATTAAGATTGCTCCTAATGCTAATGTTGCTATTAATCTTTTCATGTTTTTGTTTGTCTTACTTTTGTTGTAAGGTTGTTATGAGTAGTTGTTTGGAATATATAAGGTTTTTGTTTTAGTTACTTTATAGTAGGTATTGTTTTACTGAATAATTTTATATAGCTTGGAGATTGAATAGTTATATGAGAAAGTTTTTTGTTTCGAATTATAAGAAGTGTTGGGATTTTCTGAATGAGTCTCGGTGGTTTTTTGTTTTTGCGTTTGGGCTTTTTGTTTTGACGTTTTTGATTGGGTTTGCTTATCCTGTTTTTTTTCGGGCGGAAATTTTTGAAATGCTTCGAGATTTGATTTTGAGATTTGAGGGGAAGGGTGTGGTTGAGATGATTGGTTTGATATTTTTGAATAATTTGTGGGCGAGTTTTATGGCGATGGTAGCCGGGGTTTTGCTTGGGGTTTTTCCTTTGTTTACTTGTATTGTCAATGGTTATTTGTTGGGGTTTGTGGCGAGGGAGGCTGTTTTGATGGATGGGATTTTTGTGATGTGGAAGATTTTGCCGCATGGGATTTTTGAGTTGCCGGCTGTTTTGTTTTCGATTGGGATAGGACTTCGGCTTGGGGCCGAAGTAGTGAATAGTGGATGGTTAATGGTTAATGGTGAGAAAGGTGAGGGGAGTGTTGGTTATGTGTTTCGGGAAGGGGTTAGGTTTTTTGTTTTTGTTGTTTTTCCCTTGTTGGTTGTGGCTGGGGTTGTTGAGGGGATTTTGATTGGGTTTGCCAATTAGAGTTCGCTTCGCTGGAAGTGAGAAGTGATAAGTTCGCCTTCGGCTGGGCAGTAGGGCTTTGCCCGAGTTGTGCAACTTTTGCTAGAAGTCGAAGATCGATTTTTGTTTGCCATAGTTGTTTAGGAGCCAGGATTTTTGTTTGATTGTTTCTGTTGGGGTTTCGATTCTTTCGCTGATGCTTTTTAAGGCTTCGTCTATTGTGTCGAAGTGTTTTGGTTTGTTTTGGAATGTTCTTTTGGCTGTTTCTCTGACGATGCCGACTCCGAGTGAGGCGTAGTATTCATCCCAGGGAGATATCTCCCTCAGATGTGTACCTTCTTAGTTAGCTATAACCTAAAACTAATTTTCTATGGAAAATCAATTTTAAATTATAGTATTTAATGCAAATTAAAATTTCTTTACGGTTCCGCCCTCTCCCTTTGGGCCGGGCGCCTGAACCTAAAATTTTAATTTTCGGACTTGGGCAACTTTTAGAAATCAAATATGCTTTTCTGTTTTCCGTAATTTTTTAATAACCAAGACTTTTCTTTTATGGTTTCTATTGGAGTGTTTATTCTGGTGGTTATATTATCTAAAGCTTCTTGAATTGTGTCGAAGTATTTTGGTTTGTTTGCGAAGGCTTTCTTTGTAACTTCTCGGACTACACCTACTCCTAGGGGTGCATAGTATTCTTCTGTGATTTCTCTGAAGATTAGGACTGAGGCTTGTCTTTGTTTTTTGACTAGGTGTTCTGTTAGGGGGAGTCTCATTGCGTAGTAGCCGCCGGTTACGTTGCTTGCATATGATTTTCTTCCGGAAAATCCTTCATAGTCAGCAACGAGTTGGTAGTTGGTAGTTGGTAGCACGCTTCGCTGGTAGTCTTTGTTGCGCGGTTCTTCCGCGCTTTCTTCGTGATGGTATGTTGAACCGGATTGCCATGATTCTATTGCTTCGAATGCGAATGGGCCTGGGAGAATTAGGGCTTCGATGTAGTTGCCTAGGTATGAGCCTGAGTATAGTTCTATTTGATTTGTGTGCTGGGAGTATCTGATTTTTTTGAGGTGTTCTTTTGAGATTGTGTCGTCTGTTGCGGTGATGCTCCATCTTGTTGGGACCATTCTTCTGGCTAGTTTTTTTCCTAGTAGTCCGATTGAGAGGAGTTTTTGGAGGTGGTCGATTTTGATGTTTGATTTGTAGAGTTCGTTTAGGGCTGTGACTGATTTGGCGTCGGTGTCGTTGATTAAGTAGTCGACTTTTTTTGGGACGGATGGGTTTTCTTCTAGAATGGCTCGGACTAGTGGTGCTGGGTTTGTCATTGGTTGGAATACTTTGTCTATTGTGAATTGCATTGTTGGTTTTTTCTTTAGGAAGATTTCGGTTGAGACTGGTTTGGAGGAGAGGGCTAGTTCTTGGGTGACTTGCAAGATTCGGCTGTCGGGGGTCGGCTGTCGGGGGTCGGTTTTTACATTTACTTTTGCTTTGCCGTAGATTAGTTGTCCTCGGAGTCTTAGGACGTTTGCTACGGAGAAATTGTTGCTTGACCATTCTTCGGCGGATGGGAAGTTTGAGATGTTGTCGTTGTCTTGGGGTGTTAGGATTCCGGCGTTGATGTAGGGGTAGCCGATTCTGCCGACGAAGAGTTCTGGGGCTGATTTTCCGGAGAAGTGGAGTTTTGGTTTTGGTTGGTTTTGTTTGAAGGCGTTGAGGATTCTGCAGGACTTTCCGCACATTCCTTTTCCTTTACATTTGATGCATAAGTTGTCCATGCTTAGATAGAACTTGAAAGGTATTTATTGATTTATATTATTTGTAGATGTTTTTTCTGTGGACTATATCTACTACGATTATGATTAGTTTGTTATTTTTTATGTCTAGAATTATTCTGTAGTCACCAATTCTCAGTCTGAAATATGGGGAACCGGATAGACTTTTTAGAAAGGAGTGTGGTCGGATTCTTATTCGTTCTAGGGTTTTTAGAATTCTTGTTTGTAATTGGGTATCAAGCTTTGCTAACTGTTTTAATGCTTTGTCTAAGTATTTTAATTCGTACATATCCCTAGAGACCTCTTAACTTCTTCATGTGTGTGGGTTTTTAGAGTTCCATCTTTGACTGATTTTTCGTAGTCTTTTATTACTTGCTTTGTTTCTTTGGAGAGTTCCATTCTGTCTTCTACCATATCCCAGATTATTTCTTCGTAGCTTTCTTTTTCGTGGAGTTTCATCTGTTTGAGTTGCTCTAGAAGTTGGGTGCTTATCTGTATTGTTGTTGCCATAGTGATTATATAACTAACTATAGCTACTTAAACTTTTCTGTTTGTTACTAATCTTTTAGGTCGCTGATGCCGATTAGTAGGAACATTAGTCCCGCTCCGATGAAAATCCAGACTAGTCCGCCTTTTAGGAAAGTTAGTGCTGCGCTTCCGAATGCTGCGTAGTCTGTGATCCATGTGTAGATTGGGACTAATAGGAGAATTAATCCGATTAGTATTTCTAGGTATTTATTCATGGAGATAGAAGGTTGGTTTTGTTTTTAAGTTTTATTGGTCTAGAGAATGTAAATGAGAAATAATTTATCCGCAGATTACGCAGATTACGCGGATTGTTTGTTTTAGGGTTTAATTTAAGACTGGGTTTGTTCCGTGTTTTAGGATTCCGCCTTCGAGGACTTTTGTGTTTGTGATATTGTTTTCTTCTAGGTAGTCTTGGACGGCATGGGCACGGGAACCGGAGCGGCAGATTAGGAGGATTGTTTGTTTTATTTGGCGAAGTTTTTCTAGGTTGTTTGGGATTTCTTGCATTGGGATTAGTGTGGAGTTTGGGATGTGTGATTCTTGGAATTCTTGTGGGGTTCGGACGTCTAGGAGGAAATTTTCTTTGAAAATTTCGGACGCTTCGCTGGTGGATGGTTGCACTTTCGTGCGAGGGTTGGCTTGCGCCGAGGGTTGCGCTTCGCGCGGGGCCTGGCTGGATTTGTTAAAATATTTCATAATACATGAAGTAAGGAAGATTTTATAAATAATGGTGAACTGTGTTTATTATGAAAAAGATGGTTGGGTATGGTGTTTCGATTGCGGGGATTGTTGTTATGGCAATTGGGTTTGGGATGGTTCCGTTGAAGTTGGCGCTTTTGGAAGGTGTTGCTGGTAATTATATTGCGGGTGCTGGTGTTGTTTTGGTTGTTGTTGGTGTTGTTTTGGCTATGGAGAAGAAGGATGGGAAGAAGAAAGGGAAGGTTAAAGGTGGTGAGGATGAGGTGCCTATTTATGAGGGAGTTGGGAAGAAGAGGCGGGTTGTTGGGTATCGGGCGGATTGATTATTCTATAAATTTTTTCTTATTATTGTTTTCAAATGTTTTTTCTTTCTTTTATAATCTGATTCATGCCCTGCATAATGTCCTGCTGTGTAATCTTTTTCAATCTCGGCTAAATTTCTTATCGCCTTTACTCTTGATTCGCTTTTTATTCCTGCTCGAACTTTTCTCCATTCACTTAATCCGAACTGTGCGTGTATGTATTTGTCGAATAAGAAAGCTATAGCTATCATTCCTAATCCTATCCAATAAATATAGTTTGCTTCTCCGAGGTCTGTGTACCTGAATAACCACATTGAAAGAAAGGATGCTCCGTAGAATATCCAGCCTAATTTTCTGCCCCATGATCCGATTCCGGATTGATGAACAAAGAATAGAAATATTAGGAATGGTAGAAATGTTGTTACGGCTATTCCGAGGGTGCTATATTGTAAAAGGATTGCTTGGATGAAATTGTCTGGGATGAATCTTATTGATAGGATTGATATTGCGGCTGCTACTATTCTGAGGATTGCTTTGTTGTCTCCTAATATTGCATTTTTATCTAGAACTGTGTAAACTATTAATAGGATTATTATGAAGAGCAGTATTCTTGCGAAGAGGAATTCGTCGAAGGAGTTGATGTCGAGGATTGTGTCGGTGAAGAATTGGATTAGGACTACTATTACTTGGCCGAGTCCTGAAAGAAGTTGTTGGACGCCGTCGACTGGGCCGGCGGTTACTGACTTTGTCAGTAACAGTGAGCAGTAAGTAGTAAGTAGTAAGTAGTAGTTGCTCTTTTTCATGTTGTATTGTAGAGTGTTTGGTTTATATAATTTTAGTGTAGTAATATTTATAAAGAATTATTGAGTTAGGTTTGTATGAATACGAAGAGGATGTTTGGCGTTTTTGTTTTGGGATTGTTTTTGATTAGTATGATGAGTGGTGTTTTGGCTGTTGAGCAAACTGCTGAGGAAGCTGGAGCAATAGTAGGAGAGGGGCTTATGAGTATTGTAACTTTTGTAAAGGCATTGACTGGGTCAGTCTCTATGGGCGCGCCTTCTGATATAACTACTACGCAAATATTTACATATATCTTATTTGCAATTCTTCTTGCTATGTTAGTGTATTCTTCATCTGGGCTTTTTTTTGAGGAAGGTTCTGCTGTTCATTGGATTGCTACTGTGGCCATTTCTATTTTGGCTATAATTGCTATACCTCTTAATATATTAGAAGTTATTCTTGTTCAGTATGGGGCTATGGGAGCGACCTTACTAACAGCTATACCGTTTGCTATTGTGGCATTTTTTACTATTAAAGTAAAGAATTTGGCTATTGCTTATATGACTTGGA
>Ga0307989_1000719_pt1 | contig 20014 bp, 17 predicted proteins | sample EllFjometagen185_FD_203164 | JGI IMG/M metagenome (GOLD analysis project Ga0307989, IMG submission 203164) | Marine microbial communities from Ellis Fjord, Antarctic Ocean - #185 | ecosystem: Environmental > Aquatic > Marine > Unclassified | place: Southern Ocean | collected 2014-10-08
ATGTTGACATATTTAATTACTCTTATAAAATTAAAGTTTATGAAATGAAGAAAAAGAATAAGAAAGACTTGGGGCTGCCCGTGAAGAAAGTTGAAAAATTACCTGAACACAAATGGGAGACGGATCAGTATGATTGTAAAATGTAAGGTTAGGACAAACGCATTAATGAATTGGAGACTGTATGCTTGATTTATCAATAGTGCTTTTAAAATATAATAGACCTGAGTGGTTACATGGCAGGATTGTATCATTAACAAAATTTTTCGCAGATAAAGAGATTGGCTATGAATTCATAATAAGTGATAACCATTCCCAGCCTTCAATGAAGAATTTTCTGTCTAAAACCCGATCAGATGCTAATTATACACTAGTTTCCCCAATTGAACATTTGGAAACGGTTGAGGAACATTATAGGTTTGTGCTGGAACATTGCAAAGGAACGTATACATGGATTATTGGCGATGATGATCCTCCAACAGTACAAGGATTGCATGCGTTTCTTGAATTGATAATAGAAAATAAATTTGATATCGCAGTTTTTGATTCGAACCGGTACTACAGTGATGGGATCTTGGAAAATGGGTCAATTATCAATTCCCAACCAAATGATATAACAAAAATAGAAGATTTTATTAAAACTGCTGGTTTTTGGTATACAATAGCCGGTCTATCAAATGTAGTCTTCCGTACCCCTTCTCAAGCCGATATCGTAAAAATGGATAAAATAATTGCAATTAGCCCAATTTATGCGCATGTCTTTTGGCTAGTTACCATATTCTGGAGTAAAAATTTTCGATTTATTCCAACTCCCTTAGTTACATATTCAGAAAACGGGCGAGATGATGGTACTTCTGATCATTGGGAAATATATGCATCCAATAAGAATGTTTTCAGAAATTATTGGTGGACTGTAGGATTTATACGATTATGTAATTTTCTTATATGTGAAAAGAACTTACATGCTAATTGGTATTTCGATGTCTTTGAAGTTAACTGGCAGGGGTTAAGAAGAAGGCCACTTTTAGCCCAAATAGCCGCATTGCTCTGGCAGGAGATTATTGCTGAAAGAAAACTTGCAAGACCTGTTGAGAAAAAGGAGATTGAAGAAGTAGTAGATTTTCTTGTAGCCAGCAATCCAAAATATGAGATCTTGGAGAGTTATTTTAGTAAATACGAATACGATATACAGGTAATTAAAAAGAACAGACATAAAATAGATGAATTTATAAATAGTAACAGTGAACAGAATTTACTGTTTGATTATTATATAGGTACGTACAAATCATTCAAAATATATAAAATCCATAAACGCTACCTAGCAGTAAGTAATTATAGTAAATCTTGGATAAATGAACATCTATACGATGCAAATCTGGGTAACCAAAGAGATTCGTTTTCTGATTTTAAGCTTGAAAATCTGTATCAGAAAATTGAAAACTTCAATCACCAACAATTAAATAGATCTGTTGAACAAAGCTTAATTAGTATCAATGAAAATTTTCAACAAGTAAATCAAATACTTTTACAGGTAACATCGGGAAAAAGTAACCGTTTGATTAAAGGAATAAAAAAACTCATAAAACTATTTCTTCCCAGAAAGCTTATTAATGTTATGAGAAGGAAGTTTGATTATTAAAAGGATTCCAAAGAATGCAGCGAACTATTTACTATTTTTCTCCGCCATATTCTTTTGTATCTAATGGATCCAAGTTAGGATATGCATTAGTCAATCAATTGAGTGAAGCTGGATTCTCTGCATATGCAGTATGCTGGGAACCGGAAACACATAAAAACTGTTTACCAGAAAAATATAAAAAAATTACTTATGAGTTTAACGATTTTATTCACGGGAAGATAGCATTACATAAAAATGATATCGTAATATATCCTGAAATTATTACCGATAATCCCTTACAAGCAAAAAATGTTGTACGCTATCTTCTTAATCGTCCCTGGTTTCTCTCAAACCAGAGCATTCAGTATAGCGATACAGATTTATTAATTGCCTATTCGAAACTCGTAGACAAAGATCTTCCTCAAATGTTTTTATTTCTGGATGAAAGAGAACTCTTCACAAAGATTAGAGAGGAACATACCAAAACCCAAAAAACTGTTTCTATTTATTTTGGAAAAGTAAATCTAGAATTAGTTAAAAGGCAAAGAAGAAGACTGAAAAGATTAGTTTCTCATTATCAAAAGGTTAATATAATTACCCGCAATTATCCTCCGTCCAGAGAGGAAACCTTGAGAACTTTATCACAATCTGATTTGTTAATTACTTTTGATCCCCTAACTAACTTAAATTACGAAGCTACCCTTTTAGATACTCCCGTATTACTAATGGATGATACGTATAAAATAATGAGCACAAAATTCAATGTGCCATTATTTGGATTTACTGATAACGAAGAAGAACTTATGGCGATGGCTGAAGAAGTTCAAAAATCATATGCATGCTATTGTAATTTTATTACTAACCAAAATAAAGATTTAGTAAATTCATATAATTTTATTATTAACCATTTTGATAAATTAGATAAAGAACAAAATTATGTTAAGAAAATAGCAACAACGAACAAGGAAAGAATAAAAATTGATTTCAATCGGTTTAAAGGGACCATAAACAATATTTCCTATACTAATATCAATGATTCTGTTCAGTTGCCAGTAAAAATTGTTATTGCTTTAGGAGCTTCCCATAGAAATGAGATTATCAAGAATAAGTTACATAGAAAATTAATAGAAATAAAGAAATCAATAATTACTTTACAGTTCCTAAAAAATTGGCTAAAAAAGATCGGTTTATATGAATCGATAAAAAAAGTAATCAAATAATCTTCAGACTCCTTAAGTAGTTCACTAACTTCAAGCCCATGGTTCCCTGGTTGTTAATATTAGAAAACTTGTCACCTCTCAAACTCTTCATAGGCTCCGCAAACATCCTCAACTCTACCGGCCATTTGTAGTCTCCCCTTATTAAGCCACACAGTCCGTTGGCACAAAGAGCGAATCTGCTCCAATGAGTGCGAAACCAGCAGCACTGTCGTCCCTCCGGTAATCATTGATTTCATCCGTCTCTCACTCTTTTTTTGAAAATGAGCATCTCCGACAGATAAAATCTCATCAATAATCAAGACATCAGGATCAACAACAGTAGCAATGGCGAACGCAAGTCTCATAATCATTCCTGATGAAAAATTTCTAATGGGATTTTCTATAAAGTCAGCAAGTTCGGAAAATTCCACGATTTCATCATATTTACTTTGTAAAAAAGATTTTGAATATCCCAATACGGCTCCATTAAGAAATATATTTTCCCGTGCTGAAAGATCGGGATCAAAACCGGCACCCAATTCCAGCATTGGGGAAATCGTGCCTTTCACTTCAACATTGCCTTTTGTAGGAGTCATTATTCCAGAGATAATTTTCAAAAGCGTACTTTTACCAGCTCCATTAGCTCCAATAATTCCAACAACTTCACCTTTATTTACTGTAAAGCTAATATTCTCCAACGCTTTAAATTCCCGGAAAGCTAACTTCCCCTTTGCCATATGAACCAAAAATTCTTTCAGATTAGTGACATGATCAGTCGCTAATGTAAAGTTCATCGATATATCATTTAGTGTTATCATCAATTACAACCCCATTATATGTAAAGAACAAATTTATTCTGCTTTTTATTAAAAATCAGAATACCAATAAGTAATGTTATTATTGCAAAAACACCGCAATAGAGCCATGATTTTGCGTCAGGCAGCGCTCCCTGAAGAATGATTGTCCGGGCAAATTTAACAAATTGATACATTGGATTAAATTGTTCTAACTGAAGAACAAAATCCGGTAATATTTCCTCCGGATAAAAAATAGGTGTTAGATAGAACCATATTTGCAAGAAAATACTATAAAGAAATTGAGTATCATGAAAGAAAACCATCATTGTTGACAATATCAGAGACAATCCAATTAAAAACAGGATCAAACAGAGAAGACCATAGAGTAAAAAGAAGTAGTTTAATGAAAAACTTAATCCGGTAACAAGAACAACGATAATCAAAGAAACAAAAGCAAATATAAAGTTTACCGAGCTGGAGAGCACACGGGAAAATGGATAGATGAATTTAGGTACAAATACTTTATTAATTAAATTTGCATTTTGTAAAATAGACATCATAGAGAGTGATGTGGCCTCTGACATAAAACCAAATAGTACAATTCCGGAAAGAAGATACACAGCATAATTCTGAATCTCAAATCTAAAGAGCCTGGAGAAAACAATGTATTGTACGGTCATCATCAGGAGGGGATTCAACAAGCTCCACAAAACACCCAGAATTGAACGTTTATATTTGGTTTTAAAATCCCTTCCCACCAATTGAGTCAGAAGAAAAGCATACTTATTAAAATAGTTGATAAGTATTACAATTCCAACTTGTTTTCCGCGCCTGATTCGCATATCCGATCGTATGCTATATACCAAGAGCAGGATTCCAAGCAGCGAAGATAATCCGAAGTAGTATTGGGTAAAAGGAACCAAATTCCTTCCATAAATAGTAAAACTGAGTGTTCCATCAACCTTGATTGAATTTAAAGTCAATTCACCGATAGTAGAACCAGTTGCAATAGCCCGGAAAGGAGCAACCGCCTTACCAGGGATTCCTCTTTCAGATGCAATCTTAAGAGAAAGTTCCTTTCCCCGGATATCAACAACATATTTTGAGAAATAAATCGTCCTCATTGAACCGTCCTTCAGGACTTTCGTTGAGAGCTTCTCACTGTGCAAAATCTTTCCTGTCTTCCCGTCAACGATACTGATAAGCAGAATATCATCTATTTCTCTCCCAAATGTTGTAAAAGAGAGAGATATTCCACTAATTGCATCTGAGGGAACAGTAAAGTACTGTTCATAAAAAGTATTGCGTGTTATCTCACCTAAGGCTTGATCCGTTCTGGTTTCTTCAATTACAGGTTTTGCAGAACCAAACTGCAAAGCCCCCCTGGTCGCAAAGAAAAAGAGGGCAACAATCAGCACATAGGCCAGCATGACTATTGCAGTCTTAGTTATCGGTGAATTAATGAAACCATTTTTTTTCATATTAGTACTACAACCTGTTTTTAATTACCTTAACAGCTAAGGTGAAAATTTTATCGGGCATATGCATCATAATAAGTTCAAAAAGTGAAGTGGATATATTGAAATTACGATATTTCCATATATCCCTTACTACACCCATTTCCCCTTCAGCATACATCTTTCGAGCTCGAGCCCATACCTGCGTTTGAGTAAATATATCTGATTTAGGAATTCTCCCCTGAATCTCTTCAAGGCGATTATAATAGAGATTAATAGAATGGTCTATATAATCCTGTTTTGTAATAATATTCGCCATAATATTTGTCTGATTCGTATCATGTATCCGGTAAAATACAAGTGGATGATCACTTAATGCTATCTCCCCCTGAACTGAAGCGATAAGCGCCAACCAATGATCATGAACAATATTATCAGGAAATGGCACAGACTCCTGTACAAAAGAAGTTCGCATCAACGTTGTACACCCGATAACGAAGTTTCTGAAAAGAATTCTCCTAAAAAGACCCTCGCCGGTATAAAATTTATGCCGTTTCCGCACATCAGTTAATGAATCGGCACACTTTTCGCCTTTTTCATCAATCACAATAACATCGGAACAGGCAATCTGTACTTTTTCATCATTCATGTAACGCATGAGACAGGTAAGCTTATCTGCCATCCAGACATCATCCTGATCACAGAATGCGATATACTCCCCGACAGCTTTACCAACAAGCTTCTCGAAGGTTCTGTTGGAACCTAGGTTCTCGGAATTCCTTTCTATAGAATGGGGGATAAAGGCTACTGTCTCTTCTATACAAGCTTTTATTTTTCCAAAGGAAATCTCTTCCGAACAGTCATCAATTACATGAAGTTCCAGATTGGGATAATCCTGTTGCTCTATAGAATTTAATTGTTTCTGAAGCCATTCCATATTAGGGTTGTAAACTGCCATTATAATTGAGATCAGCGGTTTTGGAGATGCTTCGAGATCATTTGGATTTGCCATATATTTATTGATACATCTCTTTATAATAATCCCGATAATTACCTGAAAGAATATCCTGTATCCAATCATTGTGATCCACATACCAAGTAATTGTTTCCTGCATCCCCTGTTCAAAAGTATACGCAGGAGACCATCCCAGTTCATTCGTAATTTTAGTATTGTCTATCGCATACCGCCGGTCATGTCCAGGCCGGTCTTTTACATAGGCAATCAGTTCCTCACTTTTATTCAGAGTTCTGATGATAAGTTTCACAATCTCAATATTTGCTTTCTCGTTATTTCCGCCGATATTATAGACTTCCCCATCTCTCCCCTTTCTCAGCACGGTATCAATAGCTGCACAGTGGTCAGAGACATGAAGCCAGTCACGAATCTGCATCCCGTCTCCATAAACTGGCAGGGATTCTTCTTCACGACAATTGTTGATCATAAGAGGAATCAGTTTTTCAGGAAACTGATACGGTCCATAATTGTTGCTGCATCGGGTAATGTTCACCGGCAGTCCAAAAGTTTCATGATAAGCCCGTACCAGCAAGTCCGCACCTGCCTTTGATGCCGAATAAGGGCTGTTTGGCAAAAGCGGCAGGGTTTCCAAGAACATTCCTGTTTTACCAAGTGCTCCGTATACCTCATCAGTAGAAACCTGGAGAAATTTAACCCCCGGCTTGTATTCCTTCGAGTACTTATCGTCAGGATCTATTTTCCAACTATTTTTTACCGCATCAAGCAGTACTTGTGTACCTATTACATTGGTGGTCAGAAAAATCCCGGGATCAACGATACTCCGGTCAACATGGGATTCCGCCGCGAAATTGACTACTGTATCAATGTCATACTTATTAAACAGTCGTGAAACCTGATTCACATCGCGAATATCAACCTTTTCAAAGTGGTAACCGGAAGTATCCGCAATATCAACCAAATTTTTCGGATTACCGGCATAGGTAAGCATATCCGCATTTACAATCTCTATATCAGGATACTGTTCCAGCATCATTTTAACAAAATTACTTCCAATAAACCCCGCTCCGCCAGTAACCAAGATACACTTCATATTAATTATCCCTCTTCATTTACAAGTTTAATAAGATATTGCCCGTAGTCGGTCATGCAGAGGCTTTCACCAATTTCCATAAGCTCTTCGGAGTTAATAAATCCCCTCCTCCAAGCAATCTCTTCAATACAGGAGATATAAAATCCCTGGCGTGACTGTACAACTTCGACAAATTCGGCCGCCTTCAGCATCCCGTCCGGAGTACCGGTATCAAGCCACGCAGTTCCGCGTCCTAGTAAGATCACTTCCAGTTCACCCTTTTCCAGATAGGCATTGTTCACAGCAGTAATTTCAATCTCTCCACGGGCTGAGGGAATAACCTGTTTCGCAATATCGATAACCTGATTATCATAGAAATAGAGTCCCGGTACCGCATAATGGGATTTAGGGTGTTCCGGTTTCTCTTCAATCGAGATAACCCGATTATTATTATCAAATTCCACTACTCCAAACGAATGAGCATCATTTACCGGATATCCGAAGATAATCCCTCCCGTTTTCAGGGAGACCGCTTTTTGCAGCAGTTCTGAGAGCTGTACACCATAAAATACATTATCTCCAAGGATCAGGCATACACTGTCATCTCCAATAAACTCTTCACCCAGAATGAAGGCATCTGCAAGCCCCTTCGGTGCACCCTGCACAATGTAAGAGAATTGCATTCCAAGCTGTGTTCCCTCCCCCAGCAGCCGTTCGTAAACAGGCGTATCTTCCGGGGTTGAGATGATAAGCACCTCCCTGATACCCGCCAGCATCAGGATAGAAAGCGGGTAGTAGATCAATGGTTTATCATAGATAGGGAGAAGCTGTTTCGAGACAGCCTTTGTCATGGGATAGAGCCGTGACCCCTTACCTCCCGCAAGTATTATTCCTTTCATCAGTATTCTTCTCCTATTACATATATTAATTCACTGAAAACAGAAAACTCATTGCTGAATACAGTTTGTATTCATGCATCTTCTTTTAGTTCAGACAGATAACGATCAAGCGCATCCTGCCAATCCGGAAGGCGGTTAAATCCATTTTGCACTAACAGTTTTTTTCCCAGTCGTGAATTTACCGGCCGCTTTGCTTTAGTCGGATAAGCTTCACTGGGAACAGGAGTTACTGTTACGTCCACGCCCTCTTTTCTGAAAATTTCACAAGCAAATTCATACCAGCTGCAGTACCCCTCATTAACTCCATGATAGGTGCCGTATTTCCTGGTTTGAAGCATATCACAGATAAGGTTAGCCAAATCCCGGGTATAGGTAGGAGATCCAATTTGATCATCGACAACCGTCAAACTCTTTCTTTTGCCTGCCAATTGCAGCATTGTCTTTACAAAATTAGTCCCATTTTTTCCGTATACCCATGACGTCCGGATAATAAAATACCGCTCTACCAGCTCCCGAACAATTCGTTCACCAGCCTCTTTGCTGTACCCGTAGTAGTTAATCGGTGCAGGTGGAGCATCTTCCTGGTGAGGATCTTTCCCTTTCCCATCAAATACATAATCAGTGCTGATATAGATCATTTTTGCATCCAGATCACGGCACACTTCGGCAATATTCCGGGTTCCTTCAATATTGATGTCCGAACATTTTTCTTTCTCGTCTTCCGCTTTGTCAACTGCTGTATAAGCAGCACAATGAACTACTGCATCCGGCATCCATGAGGTAAGATAATCGCGAACCTGGTTCTTATCCGTTATATCAAAATCCTCAATATCCACCCCTTTTGCGGTTAATCCAAGAGTTTCCAACTGCTTAATCACATCATACCCGAGCTGACCGTTTACGCCGGTGACCAGTACCCGGAGGCCGAATCCAGGGGCTGCATCCTTCAGCAGTGGTAATTTCGTATCTTTTTCAGAAAGGATCGGATTACCAACACCCCAATCGATATCAAGTTCCGGATCATCAAAGCGAATCCCGCCATCATGCTCTTTTGAGTAGTATTCATCAACTTTATATTGAACCTCAACATCATCTGTAAGGGTAACAAACCCATGCCCGAATCCTTTTGGAATAAAGAGCTGTTTATAGTTTTCTGCCGAGAGTTCTACTACAACTGACTTACCATAGGTATCAGATCCCCGCCTAAGATCCACGGCAACATCGAGAATGGCTCCACGGGTGCATCGTACCAGTTTACTCTGGGCTTTCGGATCACGCTGAAAATGGATACCTCGGAGTACACCTTTTTGGGTTGAGTAGGAGTGATTATCCTGAATAAATTTCGCAGGGATTCCATTCTCAGCAAACTTATACTGAGTGTAAGATTCTGTAAACCATCCACGATTATCTGCAAAAACAGGGGGCGTTATAAGCAGGACTCCCTGTAATAGTTGTTTTTCTATTGTCATGTTTAAACCCCAAATGTATTTACTTAAAAACAAAGTGACACTCGTTCTGTATTATAATACTATTTTTTCAAATTCATGCAAGCCACTCCCAAAACAATAGAAATAAGTCCTAATACTTTCCAGGTAGTAACAATTTCATTAAAAACCAGAATACCGACAAAAAATGTCAAAACAGTTACTAGTCCTGTAGCCAGGGGCGCTATATAGCTCAGATCATGAATACGTATAATATTGATCCAGAGCAGAAAACTTACAGCATAACAGAACACCCCAATCAGAGTAATAATAGAAAAAGAGAGCTTAATAATTCCCCCATTGAACATGAACAGGGTATCCCCTCCTCCTCCTAGTTTTATTAATGAAACACCAAATATATTCAAAAGAATAAACCATATAATTATCACCCTACTGCTTTTCATAAAGTTCATTACTTTTGGCTCCTGATTGTTTAATGACAATACGTCTATGACGAGGAAACCTGAATATCATTAAGATTAGACTATATATCATCTTGATCATATACTTCCCAGATTTAAGTAATCCGGAATGCATACTCTCCCCGAACTCTCTTTCCTTCATTATTACCGCAACATCTCTTACCTTATAACCACTAAGGATCATTTCGGTTACCAAATTAGCATCTGGAAATTCTGGATAGTTAAACTTTTGGGCATAGTATGAATACACCCGTTTTGATAGAACCTGCATACCTGAAGTTGGATCTGTTATCCTGGTTTTAGTAATCATCCTGATTGCAATCCTGAACAGTCCCGTTCCAAATCGACGTAAAAACGGGTGATGATAATCCGATTTTTCAAGAAAGCGGGAACCTATCAGAATATCACAGGATTTACGATTCATCTCATCAAACATTTTCACCAGCTCAGAAGCGACATGCTGCCCATCACCATCAAACTGGGCAACAAAGGGATATCCCTTAGTAAGAGCATATTTAAATCCAGTCTGCAGGACTCCAGAATATCCTAAATTATAGGGACAGTTGATATAGTTAACACCGCTTTTTCTTAAAATTTGTTCAGTTTCATCTTGAGAACAATCATTGATTGCAAGAATATCAGCAGATGGGGCAGCTTGCTGTAATTCCTGAATAACTGAAGAAATATTTTCTTCTTCGTTATATACGGGTATAATTATGAGTATTTTATTCATACTTTTTCCAACCTTCTTCTTTGAAACATCTGTATCCTCACAGCAACTTTCGAACTAATCGGTAATATGCGTTATAAAGGGGATTGATTACAAACTTAATAAGTCTGCTGGGAATAGGGGAAAAGCTTAAAGAACTTGTAAATCTTCCAAAAAGGCTTCTATCCCTGACTTTTCTTCTTCTTTGAATCAATTCCCGGGTTTGGCATCTCTTTTGATGGCTTTTAAAAAAATCCCAATATCCTAAAAGTTTAAAACGAAACCATCCATCTATTAAAGCATACACTAACATAAAAAGTTCATTTACTATAAGTAATGGAAAGAGTAAGAGTAAAGTTTTTCTTTCATAATTCTGATTAATCATCCGCAATCTGTTTTTTTCAGCATGAAAAAACTTATAGTTCCCTTTTTGAAAGGCATACTTATGATAGATTCTGGCTGATGTATCAAGTAAATGAGTATACCCCATCAGCAATCCTCTCCAAGCGAGATCCTGGTCCTCACTGTACATAAAAAAATCCTCATTAAATCCGCCAACATCCTTATAGAACTCTTTAGATATCATTAGGCATGCACCGCTGGGGGAGATAATGGGAACCAGTCGTTTCTGAGCCTCCTGCGGCTTTTTTTTATAGTTTTTGCAATACCCAAATCCCAGATAATGAATCGCGTTACCATCGGTATTTAGTTCTTCCCGGTTATCATATAACATAACTAATGGCTGTACTAAACCAACCACCTGCCCCCCTGAGGAGTATGCCTGTATAAGTTTGGTTATGAGATCCTTTTCAACTTCGACATCATCGTTAATCAGCAGGCAATAGTCATATCCCTCCTGCTCAAAAGCTCTCTGCATTCCAATATTATTAGCCCTGGCAAATCCCAGATTGCTTTCTGCAAAATAGAGAGTGACTTTAGGATGATTTCTGTAAAATTCAAGCTGTAATCGTGTCTTATCCTGTGAATCGTTATCGATTATAAAGATGTCATAAGAAGAAAAATCCTGGTCCAACAAAGTGGAGAAGTAGGCATCAAGATTATTTATTGAGTTATAGGTAACAGTGATAACTTTTACTTTTGGATCCGTATTTATATTACACATGTATCAATGTCACACCAATTACTATAAAAATCAGGCCAACTAGCTTTCTGAATGAGAATGTTTCCTTAAAAAAAACAATACCGGATACAAACAATAGTAATGTAATTATCCCAGTAGAAAAAGGAACAATATAGCTCACATCATATAATTGAATGATGACAATCCATAGCATAAAACTGACCATATAGCTGGCAAGACCTGCCAGTGATATCGGTGATAAAGAGATCTTAATTAACTTACTTTCCAGTGAAAGACTAGTACCAGCCCCTCCCAATTTTATAAGTATTAACCCGGAAATAGACAATGAAAAATAGATAATTATCAATCCCATTTACACATCCTCATTCCTGGTTTGCAAAATCGATTCCGCCTGCCTTAACCTTTCCTCAAGTAGTGCATGATTCTGTGCAAGTTCCTTAAGGTGTTCCTGTAGTACTGAGACCTGCTCAGTAAGGCGGAATAATATAACAATAATAAACATTATTGCCAGAAGAAAAAGTAATGAGGGAGCATAATCAATGCCAACAAGGTCAGTTAACCAGATAATAATATCAGGAAAGATTGCTATTGTGAGCATAAAAATAGAGATCACCATCCAGAAAAAGCTCTCTTTCTCTGAAAATTTCTTTTTCTTAACCCGGATAAAAACCAATAACACAAAGAAAAGCCCTATTACCGCAAAAAATATTCTATTGATTATCACTATTCTCCCCCATTCTGAATTATCCGATAAATATAAAATCCGTCCTTGTCAGGACCATATAGCTTTTCTACTGTAAGGGTTTCTCCACCAAACCTTTCCGGTGATAAAAGAGAGACAAAAAATTCTACCTCAAGATTTACAAGGTCATTTAGAGTTACTACTACTTCAAGAACATCGGGATATGGATTCCTAAATCTCTCAGTTTTCTGAGAACCATAGATAAAACCAATATGGGCAAATCGGTTGTAATAATCTGAATGTAATCCCTCGGGATCCAATTTCTCCCAAAGAGCTATATCAGGATACGTATGAACTCCCGAAAGAGAGTGTACCCCATTTGCATAGAGTAAATAATTTGCACTCCCACCCTCTATGGAAATCCAACGTGAATCTGGATACTCTTCCCCAATTTCCTGCACAGCATTTCCCAAGTTTGTATTTATTAAGGCCTGGGCTCCAAAGCTTACCGGATTTACCGTCATGCCAAAGAAAACCACAACCGTAGCAGTTATTATCATAAAAAGTTTTTTCCGTTTAAGAACGAATGAGAGTGCCCACATAAGGAAATAGGCTAAAGTTCCTAATCTCGCTGCCCCATGAGTAATTGACAGGATTGAGGATGATAAGGCCTCATACAGAAACAGTCCCCAGAAAAGAACCAGCAGTACAGCCCCAATTTTACCCTTCAGTCCAATGACTTCTCTATCCTTCCATTCTGAGAGAATTATCAGCGACACATAGAGCAGGGAGAGATGGGCAAAGTTTATTGCCCGGAACCCGGTAGTCATCTTCATCCCCATAATACCAGCCAGGAAATCAGGAAGTCCGAAAAAAGTATATAGATAGATAAAAACTGCAAACCCAATAAAAGGCCATATCTCACTTTTCCGAGTCTTTGTAGTTATCAAAAGAATTAGAATAGGAATTGAGTAATTAAAAAATGATGACGCCTCAGAATTATTTAAATAATTTAATGCTTGTAAATTTTGCTTGAAAATATTAATAAACATTGAGAAATAATAGAGAGGGGTATCACCTCCAGTACTTATCCGTGCCCCCGGATACACTGTATTTCTCATTATCTCAATTTCACTGTGTATACTCTGATAAAAAAAATAGAGGATTACAAGAAAAGAGAGTACTGCACCAGAAAGAATTAATAGTTTTATCTTTGTAAAGTCTATTTCCGCGCGATCTCTTATGAGAATTGTTACGCAAAATACTAAGGAGAGATAAAGCAAAGGAATGACGAACGCGGGATATAAACTTGCCATTAATCCAGTGAACCCAAATACTCCCAACAGAGCAAACCAAATTTGCCTGGATAGTTTTCGGGACTTAAGGAAAGATACGGCAGCTACAATTATTAGCTGTGCCTGAGCTATAGTGGGAAAAAGCGACCACCACACAATTGGTGCTGAAAATGTTATTACCGCAGCACCGAAAAGAGAGATTATTATATTTCCTTTTGTAAGAATTTTCACAAGTTCAAAACTGGTTATAAGCAGAAGGAAAATTAATCCCATCCAGTACCAGGAAAATCCATAGTCAAACCCAAAAAGCAGATACCCCCAATGCAGCGGCTGCATAATACTTACAATATGCTTTGTAGGGATATTTGAAACAAGCCCGTTAAACCCGGAATCTCTGATAAGCGGGTTTACAACAGGAAATCCTTGATCAGCAAATGATTTTATTAAAGGAGTATTCACAATATACTCATCACTGCGTATTTTCTTCGGGATACCGATTGATATATAAGAATAATCTTCCGGGCGATCCTGGATCCGTTCCTCCCAGACTCCGATATTGCTTAAGTTTACTTTACACAGGACCAAAACTATAAAAAGAATTGCAATAGCGAACCAATATATACGGGAGTAGTACTTTTTATTTTGCAGTAAATTGATTTTTTTCATATTTTCTCTCTATACAATCTGGCATACTGCTTTACAGCACTCTCAATATCATTATGTTCCCTCACATAAGCACGAGCATTGGTTCCAACATATTTTCTTAGTTCATTTTTGTCAATCAAACTTTGAATTGAGGTTGTAATTCCCTCAACATCTTCAGGAGAGTGCAGAAAACCTGTTTTACCATTCTGAACAAGATCCCGGTTACCGATACAGTCGGTTACCACAACAGGTTTTGCCATCCCCATTGCCTCAAGCAGGGAAATCGGCATCCCCTCCCAAAGAGAGGTTTGCAAGTACACCCAGGCTTTCCCAAGATCTTCCAGAACTTCCTGGCGTTCAACAAAACCTGTTACTTCAATGTTCTCAGCTGTCAGGGTATTGCGAAGAGGACCGTCTCCAACCCACCGGAACTGCAGATCAGGAAGACGCTCTGCGACAGCCTGAAAAAGAACGGGATTCTTCTGGGGGGAAATTCTTCCGCTGGTGATAACTATCGGGACATCCGATTCCTGGCCGAATGGCAAAGAGGCAAATTCAATGAAATTCGGAATTAGTACTACCCGATCTGTAATCCTTTGTGCCGCAGTCTGTTCCCCCGGAGACACCGATATAATTGTCCCTCCGGTATACCGGTAAACGGCCATTTCCAAAAACAGGAATACTCCCCTTTTGAAACGCCCGACATCGGTACGCAAAAATGAAAACCCGTGAGGAGAGTAGAACATGTTCCCTCTGGAATTTTTTTTCAAGATTTTTTTTAGAGCTAATCTTCCCAGAAAACCTGCTTTGGAGGAGTGACAATGAACAACATCAGGGCTGAACTTTGCCGCGCTTCTGCGGATTTTCCGCATTGCCGGGATATATGATTGCCATGATCCCATCGGAATATATTCCAGCGTGATATGCGCACCAGGGAAATCTTCCTCTATGTTTTGCGGGGAGTCGCTGCGGAGAGAATAGATAATATGCATCGTAAAGGAGTCGGGATCCAGTCCGCAGGACAGATCACGCACTACAGCATAGACACCGGTAGAGAAACTTTCAACTATATGTAAAATTCTCATTGGACGCTCTTTGTTCATATACTCTCCAGCTCAACGATAGAGCGAGACCCCAATCTGCAGAGCATGATGGGAAACCGGCATATTCCATTCGTCTGCGTATGTGTGATTCATCGCATCCTGTACGGAAGTCCTTTCCCGGTCGACAGTCAGCCAGTAGTGATAGCTTCCGAAAAGTGTAAAAGGAAGATCAGCAAACCTTTTTTTCAGTCCTATTGTGCAGGAAAATGTCTGTTCAAAAATAAATCCAAGAAAATTTTTGTCATCATATTCATCTATACCACTATATCCAATCGGGACAGACATATCAATTCTATATCCATACTGCCCGCTCCTGCGCTGATACCGTACCGCTATTGTGCTATCCAAACCGGAACCCAGCCCAATCTGCGCTTTTACCAAAAATTCATCGGAATTCGGATGAAGCGGATAACCCAGGTTCTCTCCTTTGTTTACATACGCAGTCTCCAATTCCGCACTTGAGTCATCACGGTAGATAGGATGAAGAAACCCATCTGTATGCGTAAAATGAGTATAGAAAAAGGGATCCAGCTTGGTATACTGCAGGGTAAGCGTTGAGAAAATTCCCACGGGAAGAGCCATCTTCGCGCCAGCCTGCATCCCCATAATATTACGGGGAGCAATAAAAATCCGACTTGGAGAGAGTTCATGCATCTCTGTGGCAGCAATAGTGCCGTAAAGGTTAAGAACACCCGGAAATCTCCATTGAAAATCAATCCCGGCAAGCAGATTATCTAAATCCCCGTACAGATTCTGCTCAAAGAAAAGAATACCGAATGGATTGAGATATGCAAGTTCAAACCGTTTCTGCCATACGCATGATTCAAATACGCCTAAAGTGAGGTCCCGGGTTACATCCAGCTCCACCCGCTTCCCGCTGTAGTTGGTATTGAACCGGTAGATCCCATCGATTCTGTCGTTCAAATCATCCGAGAAAAACTCCTCCCCGTCCAATGTCGTTAACGAGAAAATACCAAGCGATCCGGTAATAAAACTGTAACGCAGCCAATCGCTCAATTCCAGATAGCCCTCTACACCCTCGAACGGACGGGCTGTTCCCGCCAGCTGTATTGAATTGGTACCCGTACCCCAATCACGATGATAATTTCCGAACCGAAACTGCAATGCGCTGTCAAGAAATGAGAGTGATATTTCGGGAAAAAAGTCGAAACCGAAAAAAAACCTTCCCTGAGGATCAGGTATATCTTCGAGCCGCAAACCTCCCTGGGTCAGCATAAGATAGAAGCCTTCTCCGGGGATGGTAAAATCGGTATCTGAAAAAGGAGCCGTATGCAGTTTATCGTAACGCAGTCCAAAATCCATATAAAATGAAGCAAAATCGAGGATATCGCCGGATAGATATGGCCGGAACGACGTACGGACATCCGTTTCAGGATTCCCCGCAATCGTAAAAGTAGTTTCCGTATCAATTGCGGCCCCCAGAACAACACCTATATCAAGTTCTTCATTATAGGTCCCATAAGCTCCCTGCTCCAGAATATGTCCCGGGTTACTGAGGTCAGAGTAATCGAAAGTAAACTCTTCAATTAACGCACGTATTTCAGCCCCTTCTCCACCCTTCAGCTGATTTTTCTGTTCATCAATCCGGTTCAAAAGAGCCAGAATGCGAGACGCTGAATAAGGTTTCACTGATACTTGGCGGGAAATCATCCCCTGCAGTTCAGCCCAATCAAGCACAGTATAGACCGGATGGTCGATATCGACAGACAGGAGCTGTCCAGCCATCAACGGCGTCAAAAGTAATATCAGTAACATAATGGTTATAAGGTACTTTTTCATTTGCTGCTCCATTCCGAGCCCCACTATATCACAGATTGTACATGATACTCAAACTTTGTAGTTACCTGAGGTAATTATTAAAATCTTCGATTTTATGAAAGAAACTCACTTAAAAAAACCAGAAAATACAATTTTCAAAAATGAAGTTTCATCATCATCATCAAAACTTTTTAATTTTTGTAAATTTTGAATTGTTCGAATTCGACAAATTACCTGTATACTGGGGTTCTCAGAATATGTATGGTATTATAGTATACAAGCGGAGCTGCCGATGCAATTACGGAAAAAAATCTTTATCTGTTTGGGTCTCATCATATCCCTTTTTGTCTTTCCTCTCTTTTCTTCAGACGGAAATTCGAACGAAAACCTGCAAAAGATTTATCAGACCAACTCAACTGAATTTTCTCTGCTCAGAAACCTCACCATAGAATTGGGAATGAGTGCCCCCTCCTCATCTGGTCCATGGAGCGGGGCAGAACTTCAAGCTATGCTTGACCGAATTGCCAGCGAACCGCTCTCGACGGAGCAGCGTACGGTTTACGATTGGCTTTGTGAAAAATTATTCAGTGTGGGGTATGCCCGGAATAACCCTGACTTCAATTTTGCGGGAACTCCGGAAGCAACAGCTGAAATCTATGCACATACCCATTCCGGGATAGATTATGATGAGGATACCGAATGGATCGAGGGATATAAAGATCGTGCACCACTTATTAGTATCCCTTTTGAGATGTGGGGCACGAACCTGATGTACGGTTTCATAGACCTTCCTCTTCGGAATAATCGATTTTATACTGGAACCAGTTCCTCAACCGGATTTTTCGGACCTCCTGTAACCACAAACCTGATATTTGATAAGACCTCGAAGAACGTGGACCTCTCTTTTCCCTGGAGGGCGTTTATCTCCTTGGGAGATCAAACTTGGAACTTTCAATTCGGGCGGGACAAAATATCTTGGGGAAATGGAGTGTCAGGGAATCTTGTAATTGATGACAATCTGAATTTTCATGAGTTTGTCAAGTTCAAGACCTTTTATGAACCATTTACATATACATTTTTGGCTGTCTCGTTTCCACACCCTGAAAGCTACCAACGGCCGCCGCTGCTGCCGGATTTAGAAACCTGGGAACTAGATCAAACAACCAATAATATCCGGACTTTCATAGCGCACCGTTTCGAATTCCAACTTGCACAAAAACTTAGGCTTTCTCTCACTGAGAGTATCATGTATCAGGGAAAAACCTATGATTTCCGGTTCTTTTCCCCTTTTGTTATCCTGCATAATTACTATATGTTAGCCAATTCCAACTCAATTATGAGTTTGGAAATTGATTACACACCGCTTCCAACTTTACTCCTTCATAGTCAGTTTGTGATTGATGATCTTACTACCGGAGATGAGAGCAGTAATGCTCAGCCAGATGCTTGGGGGGTCTTGGCGAGTCTCCACTATGCAAAAATTTTCAAGAAAATAAGTTTTCACGCTGTCCTGGAAGGAGCCTATACAACACCCTACCTCTATCTCAGAAACTCCCGTGTCTTTGATGGTTTGGATCCCAGTGCTGATGCTATTTTCAAAGATCAGCAAGCCCAACCGATCAACTTTATTGTTGGTTATCCTCAATATACACAGGGAGCCGGGAATGTTGTGCATAAGGAGTTCCTTGGCTACCGTTACGGCGGTGATGCAATTGTAGGCACTTTTCTGGGGGAGTTGATAAAATTGGATGATTGGAAATTAAGCGGCAATTTGTTCTGGATGATGCATGGTGTTTTTGATACTGATACGCTGTATGAGTTAGGTGCTTTACCCGTTTCAGCACAAACACCCACATCACAGTCCCCCTCCAATATAACTGACAAAAACAGCATTGAAACCACTTTCTTTGCATCTATAAATGGAACAAAATTTATTGGAAAACATTTTACCTTATCTGCTCACTTGGGATGGATTACCAAGTGGAATCCTGGAAATATCAGGACAGTAGAACCAGTCAGTGATTGGCAGGGACGATTAGGGTTTACCGTCGCATTGTAAAGGAGGCAGTTAGGAATTTTTGTCTTTGATAAAATCTATAAAAGAACACTCAGCACTCAGAATAACAGTAGCGTTATATTCGTTTTTATGATCTAATACGAAGTATAATTAGTTTAAGGAATCTGTAGAACTTGAGTGTTCAGCAGGTTGATAGGATAAAATAATTGCAAACAGGTTGTTTTAAAAGTAAATTCACTCTACTCATTATATTTTTTTTACTATTACTCAGTAACAAATTTTTCTTATTCGCAAATGAAGAAGCTCACACTATCGAGAGCATTGTTATAAATATTGCCGGGAAGACCCATGAGGACATAATAAGAAAAGAGTTGACTTTTAACCTATGCTCTCGGTAATTGTAGTACAGAAACTACCTAGAAAATCTTACACGTCGAAATAAATTCTTTTAAAATATACAATTGTTTATAAATTCACTCTTGCTTTCTTTGTAAATATGTAGTACAGTATATGTACTACAGGAGGGTGTATGTATTTTACCAAAAGAAAAAATTCCAACGGTTCTTTAGCCGTATATGAGACTGAGTGTAAACGGGTTCCCGATTACTCCTATCCGAAACAGTTTAAAACCTGTATCGGCAAGGAGGTGGATGGTGAATTTATTCCCAATCGCTTCTACCTTGAGCGTGAGCAGAAACGTAAGCTTGAAAGTGAACTGAAATTACTCAAATCTGATACCAACCAACTGTCCCAGCCGCTTACCC
>Ga0307989_1000720_pt1 | contig 20011 bp, 15 predicted proteins | sample EllFjometagen185_FD_203164 | JGI IMG/M metagenome (GOLD analysis project Ga0307989, IMG submission 203164) | Marine microbial communities from Ellis Fjord, Antarctic Ocean - #185 | ecosystem: Environmental > Aquatic > Marine > Unclassified | place: Southern Ocean | collected 2014-10-08
TTGACAGGTAAGCTGAAAACTGCTTGTCATAAAGCGCTTGGTGTTGTTAAAGAGATGTTCGCAAACGATGTTTTGGATGATTTATTCTTAGCGGCTTGATCGCTGCAACTTTTTTGTGTTGCACCCACTCAAACTGGATTAAACGTGTTTCTTCCAGCATTATAATATAAAAAAAAAGAAAAATACCCCTTCTAAAGTGATTGAGATGTCCTTATTTAGAATCTATAAAGAGGCCGCGGGGTCAGTGTTTACAAAGGATGCAAGTTGGTTAATTGCCACAAGCGGTTCTTTTAAGCTCTGTCCCGTTGCTTATAGATAACTGCCTTTCAAACACTGTTTGTTATATCAATCCACCAAATCAAATTTTTTATCTACAACAATCCTGAAATGGATTCTCTATTGAAATCGTAATTATAAAGATCTGTGAACTCACGTACTAATTTATCTGAGCAAAATTGTACTAATTTATATGAGCGCTATAGCAAATGGACTGAGGCCAAAAAAATCACGACAAATTATTAATGCAGTGGAAGAATACATTACTGGATAATAAGCTAACAAAAAACTTCAGCGGTTGTCATAAGCGCTCGGGATAATCGAAATTAGAGGTCTGTGACAAATCCGTATAACAAGCTAAACTCACTGCATCCACCGCTGAGTTAATCGTTGAGTAAAAAAAAACATACAAATGACTTATCAAAAACATCCGTCCTATCAAACACCTAAAAATAAGAAGAATAAATTATGAAGATATTTGGATTTCACAAAATTCATCTCCATACTTGAAGAAATAGCATTGTATTATTCATCTCTTTCACGATTCACAAATCCTTTAGAAGGATTCCTTACGAATCCTACAATTCAGAAGATTCGTGACATAGAAGAAGTAATACAAAATGAAATAACACAACGAATTGGGAAAACTGGTGAACAAGATCTGAGAGTAATACGCGGAGGAAGGAAACTTCTTCTCGTTTCTTCATGGCACATGAATGAATATGAATCCACAGCCATGTGGAGCTTATGTTTCAAACGCGGTGAAGGTGTAGCAATACAGTCCACAATTGTCAGCACTAATAATGATTTTTCTTTGGGCAAGGAAAAACTATTTAAGAAACTAACGGAAGGTACTGTCAATAATAAAAATTTTACCCACTATGAATAGCAATGTCATAATCCAAAGCCCTCAGTGCAATGCTCTTCCTGCAATTTATTGGCAGAAAGACATTTGGTTTTTCCCAACCTACTATCTTACCAGCATTGCTAACACCAATATAAGTATTAGGGAACATGCTGAAATAACCGACTTGACTTTGCCTCTGTTAATAGCAACATAAAATATTGAAAAAATTCTTTTTGTATCTCTTCATAATCACATTAAAACTGATCGAATAATTCAATGATAAGGCAGCTTATAAGTGATCCGTCATATGAAACGAAACCCAAACATATCAAGGCGTCTCCTGGTACCGGATTTTTCGGATTTAGAGGTTTGGCTTAATCATTAAACAAACGATATCCTGCTAATCAGATACTGTATGAGGTAAATTAATACCAACTCTACATCCATATCTAAATGATTCATTTGATAACCTTTGAGAAAAATTCTCTTTTAAAGTTGTTATGTATACAAATGACAGTTTATCATCCAAATATGCAAAGCTTAACTCTTCGATATTATTTTTTAAAATATAAGCAGTAAATGGTTTACAAGACCACTCAATACACATGGCTTGGTTTTCAATATTCAAAAAAGAATAGTATCCTTTCTCTGCGTCTTCTATTGCTTTAGTAACATCTTTTGTATTTTTTATAATATGCCCTTTGATGAAGTAAAAATTATTTTTGATTTTTTCTTCTGACAAAACACAATCACAATGAGGGGTTATACACAGAAAGTACTCATCTTTTTTATTGTTCTTAAAAATATCACCAAATTTCAATTTTTTATCACTTGATTTTAAATGTGAGGTCGAAATAAATGCAGAATATTTTATTAAATCTTCTTGTAAGTTTTTGTTTAGTTCAGATGGGATTTCACCGACTCTCCTGAATCCTTCATCTATAATACCGACAACTTCAGATTTTCCATTAAGCGCTTGAGCATTTAGGTCTTGCATCCAACTATTAACAACAAAATCATAAATTCTAGTCTTATTAAAACTATTTCCTGCATCGTCTTTATAATTTTGCATATCATAAAAGAAGGCCGTTTCGTTAATTTCTGAAAAACGAGTTCCTATTATTGAAAATTCTTTACGCAATTGATCTTTTAACTCTAGTGAAAGTAGACTTAAGTAATTATGTGGATTTGCAATAATTGCCTTTGAGAAGACTTCAAAAAGGTCCTCCGGTTTCACTCCTTTTCCATTGTCTGATTTATGGTATATTAAAACGGTAGTAGTATTGATTTTAAATATTGGCTCATTTGATTCAACTCTTTTAATATTAAATACTTTTTTAGAGCTAGATTCTTGGCTTAAAGCAATTAAAGCTAAGGATTCAATATAATCTTTGGTTTCTGGAATTAAATCTTTTATGCTTCTCGCAATTTTTGTACAAATACCTTTATTGTTAATCTTCAGTAGCCCCATTGATTCTTTAATTCTATTCAAAATAGAATCCTTGATTTCCTGCTTTCGTTCATAGAAAAACATGTACTCAAAAAATAACTCTAATATTTCAGGCTCTTCTAAAAAAGGCTCAAAATCAATATTCGAATCACCATGAGGTATTTTACCAATATACTCCTTTAAGGAACTAAATAATGAGTCAAAGTCAAAATCCTTTTCAACAAAATTAAAGTGGCTTAGCAAAATTCTACTAACTTTATTGAGATCGTTAGCATTGGTATAGACTACAACAAAAGGAATTTGGTTAGATTCAACAACATCTGAAAGGATATCTATAGCATCCTTATACTTTGGTGCAGCATTTTGATCCAGCTCCCAATCTAAAATCATTAAATCTTTATTGGGAATCATATATTCTTTTTTCCAGCTATCTTCCAGTGATTTAAATTGGAAAATATCTAAATCACACTTTCCTTTTTCTCTAAATGTATCATACAGATCTTTTGGTTCATTAAAGTTCAAGGTAGGATCAGTAGAGTATGCTGAGGCATATTTGTCATCAATGCATATTGCTGAACGGATTGAGTTTTTAATTACCTCCTTTGCAACTTCATCAAAGTTCATAAGATTATTCTTTATTGGTTTTGGAGATAACGAAGCAGGCTCCGTTTAATTTATTGTATTTTGATTCGTTAGTAGCAATGAGTTCGTACCCAATAGAGTTCAGGTGCTTTTTGGCAAGATATAACCCTATGCCTCGACCGTCTTTTTTTCGTGTATAAAACAGCGTAAAAATATCGTCTAATTGAGTCTCATCAATTCTAGCACCCGAATTCATTATTAAGATTTTATCGTCAATAAGATCAATCTTAATTTCTCTTTTTTCTGAAGGAATCAACCAGTAATTAGCATTATTGATGATGTTTAGAAAAACAGGCTTGATGATCGAATCAAATGTAAAAAATTCATAGGTTTTAAATTCGTTATTTACTTTGAATTCAATATTATATCGTTCAAACTCATTCGCGAAAAATGACGATATATATTGATTAATTTGATCTCCGGAGATTACTTCTCTTGAACGTCGGCTGGTCCTGTATAGAGGTCTTAAAAGCTTGTAGTTTATCTCTAAATGTTGGAATGCATTTTTTAATTGTGTAACACTGTTTTCAAGCAATCCATCTTCACTTTTATACTGCTTTAACTCTTTCACAGCATCATTCATTTGAGCATACATCACATTAAATTGGTGATCTATAATCTCAATTGACATTCCCAACTGGGCTAACTCTTCATAATCTTTCAGTTTTTCATTTAATTTTTCATTTTGATGTTGGTACCACCCCCGTAGAAAGTCATCATCAACATCTATTTGTAAATTGGTAATGTGATTAATAAAGCCTTCAAAAGAGTTTTCTATTAATTTCTTCTGCTCTCCAACCAAATTTTCAAGAGCAATAATCTTTGATGATATTTCCTCTTTAGAATCATCATCTCCTAAACTGTGGGGTTTTGATTGCTCTATAAATGCTTCAACTTGTGACTCTTTTTCATCTCCCAGTAAATTGTATATTCTGGAAAAAGACTCCTTAGACGTTAGCTGGAAACTTGAGAATTGCTTTTCAATATATTTTAAATGTGAACGATGTTTTTCGTTGTATTCCAGCTTTAGATTTTCAACGTTAAGTCTTTCTCTTGTAACATCTACAACTGCTACACATTTCTGCATTTTTGCATCGGCGGCATAATAGCGTTGCTGATATTCGTTATATGTTTTTTCTTGACGTTTTGTAACAGTAACTCCCTGCGGCTTTTGAACTTTTATACTCCTCAGTTCACTCTTTTTCGCTTCCAGCTTTTCAAGTATCCTATTATAGGAATTATAATTAATCTCAATTTTAGAGACTTCTTCTTGTAAGGTATTTGACAGTTTCTCTATGTCATTATGAAGTTGAAGTAGGTGATCCTCATTTTCTTTTAATTGTGATAAAAAGGCTGTTTTTGTTTTTTTGTTCTTTCTTCTTGCGGCTGCGACTTGTTTGTCGTGTTTGGCTTCAATTTCACTCAATTGACTTTCTCGAAATGTGTCAAACCTATTGTCTTTTCCAGCGCGCATATATCGTTTTGCAATATCGACAAAGAACTCGATCAAGTCATCTTTAAATTCTCTGTACGCCTTGTTTTGAATAAAACCTTCTCGACCTCCTTTATCTTTTAGAGCTGAATTGCGTTCTCTCTTTAAGTCAACATAACCAATCATTCTTCTATGACTGAAAAAATAGTCTCCCGCACTTAACGACCTTCTTTTTTCAAATTCGAGAAAATCATACTCAGTTCTACCATAAGGCAGAACTCTAAAGTCATCTCGATATACATATAAACCACCAAATAATCTTAACTTATTTTCAAAATTAATAAATTCCTCTTCATTCATCGTAGAGCTTTTCTGCCTACCTTCCGAGGATCCCCACTCTATACTAAATGGTCCATACGTAGTTTTTCCAGGAGGTCTATTCGGACGAAAGGAATATTTTTCTCGTTTGTTAAATACTTTGATTTCTCCAGTAAAAAATCCATTTTCATCAAACTCTCCTTTTAACCAGTGATCTGTATTTTCCATTTCTTCTTTGGTCACAAAGTCATCAATTATATCATATTTTCCACTGGCATCATAAATTAAAAAATTAGTATTGAAGTCTTTGTCTGGATTTTTAAGGTCATTATGGAGGCCAGTTAACGAGGACCTCAAATAAATAAGGGAACTATTATTTTTAAATTCGATATGATCTTTGTTGGAGAGTTCCAATAATTGTTCATGAGGGGTAAAAACAACAAAACAAGTGCCATGAAATTCAGTATCACAAAATTTTTCTATTACTTCAGAGGTGATAAATTGTGGTGATTTAAAAGACTCCCAATCATTTAGAATATTATTCCTTAATATTATCTGTTCTTCCCATAGATTTTCATCCAGATTGAGGACAAATTCTTCTTTGGCTTGGGAAAAGTTCGTATCGAATGATACTGGTGTATCAAATTTAAACAGTGGAATATTTAAATCTTCGAGAAAAAAATCATAATTTTCCAAAACTCTCCAGTCCATTAGAAAGGCATTAACATCTTCTCCTTTCTTTTTAGACAGCATCAGCATTTGTGAGCCGAGGTAGGATACAGAAAGTCGGCCGATTCCTTTCTCTCCCATTGGAGTTCGTCTACCTAATCCGAATTCGGATTGAATTTTTTCATTCCTGGCTTTTGAGTCTGTGCCAAGTACAAACCACTTGTTTAATATATCGTCTTCAGACATCCCAAACCCGTCATCGGATAGGAGAAATATGGGGGTGGTATTATCTTTATAGGAATCTAGGAATAATTTGCACTCTAGGTTTTTAGCATACGCATCGTAGCCGTTTTTCCAGAGTTCTGATATTGCGGTTGGCAAATCAGCAATTTGCCCTTTCCCAAGCAGTTCTACAGCTCGGGCCTTCGCTCTAAATTTAGCCATGTTTATGATTTTTTATTATAGCTTGGCCAATTCTTTTGGCATATTCAGGTGGTACAGCATTACCAATTAACTTAGATATTGAGATAAGACTATTTCCACAAAACTTATAGTCTTTTGGAAATGATTGTAAGGTTGCTCCTTCCCTTAAAGAAAGGCCTCTATCTTCTACAGGATGAACAAAACGACCATTTGATATGCTTGTAAACTTAGTCGTTATCGTTGGTGATGGTTGATTCCACCATAATCTTCCAAAGGTATCTTTAAAGGAGTTGTCTTTACCTATAAAACATTTTAGTTGTAATTCTTTATCATCGGCAAACCCTAGTCTATCACCACCATTATGTGCAACTTTTTTAATTCGTTTTAAACTTATGCCAGTTAGATTTGAAGTGGTATGAATAAAACTACTGCGATCTATATGTCCTGCAGGAATGTTTTGGAAACCATTGTGTTGACCAATAAAGTCCATTACGTTTGGTTTTTCACCTACCTCCGGTTCTGGGAATATTTTTTTTTCCGTTATTCTATTTGCTAATAGAGTAAATCTTTTTCGCTTTTGAGGAACACCATAATCATTTACATTATGAATATCAAAATGCACGTGATAGCCATTATGCTCTAGCCATGTGATAAAATCTTCTAATCCACTTTCTTTTTTCTTACGAAGCACTCCGGGAACATTTTCAACAACAACATATCCTGGATTAAAAAATTTCACAAAACGTTCAAATTCAATTAAAAGATTTTTGGATTTTTCTGACTTTTTTTTATTTGTATTGATAATACTCCAGAACTGACATGGACTGCATCCAATAAAGATTAGATCTTCATCATTTTTTTTCAATCCTAATTTATTCTGTAAATCAATCTCGCTTAAATCAAATGCATCAGCATGAATAAACTTATCTTTGCCTATATTTGCTTCGTAGGTGTCTTTGCAGTTTTTTTCATTGTCGATGCCAGCAAGAACTTCAACACCGGCTAACTTCATACCGCAGCTCATACCGCCACCACCGCAGAAGAAATCAACTGCTTTAAGCTTATTATTACTCATCTTTTTATTTTGCATGACTGATTGCATTTTCAATTTTTAACTACACGATATAATAAATCATTTTTAATCTTTTTTCCCAAAAACTTCAACCGCTTTTCGATATAATGATAAGAATTTGGTTTTTTAAAGTCAAGAGCTGTTTTCTAGTTTTCTCCGGTTTCCAGTCATGATTGTCGTTTCGGAGTGGAAAAATGGAATGGAAAAGGAGACCAGTGGGAAAAAAAGGATCAAATGACGGGTAGAATGTTGAGTAAGTCACGATTTTTAGCCTTTTCACGGAATTCAGAATAGAAGGATTCCTTCTTCGAAACTTCTGTTTTTAAAAAGTCTCGGAACCGTTAATTCGCAAAACCCGGATTGGGCTGATCCCATGCCGTATCTTCAATGGGAACATAGACGATCTCATCCGGTATTTCAGGTGGACGAGGTGAATCGCGAGCAGACTCCTCTTCCCATAAGTTAAGATATTTCAGGAACTTCTGTATAATTTTTCAATTTTCGATGAACGAGATGATTTTCATTTCAGACTGGCATTCCGCACAAATCAAGGGATCATCTTTCCATTGGGGAAGAGATGGACGTTGCTTCCTTTGTGTCATTTGTTTGTGGTTGACTAAAAGATATAAATATATATACACAATAATAACAAATGAATATATTACAAAAGACTCAAAAGACGCAACTCCCCTTTATTATTTATCAGACTTAAACATAAAAAGACCGATGGATTTCCATCAAATGAAATACATCATTCAACCCCAAATCGATAAAATGGAACACCAGTTACCGAATGAAATAGTTGGTCATACTAAACAACTGATTCGTATTTTGTTACCCGATGGAAAGTGCAACATCGAAAACATCACCTCCCTGCTTTCAACTTCTGAAAGAAGCCTTCAGCGAAAACTGAAAGCGAGTGGAACTTCTTTCAGACAAATAGTTGAAGGTGTGAGAAAAACCACAGCAAAACAGCATATTCTCCATTCTGATCTATCAAATAGCCAATTAGCTTACCTGTTGGGCTACAGTGAATTGAGCGTTTTCACCCGTGCCTTCAAACATTGGTTCGGTGTTTCCCCTTCACAATGGAAAAAAACCTTCCAGAGTTGAGCGAGTGAGTAACTCTTGTGAAATAATGGGGCGATTTGAGAGGAAAGGAGACTGTACCAGAAAAAAGACAGTCAGAGGTGGTAAAACCAATTCAAATATCTGCTCTGGAAAATCAAACTTCAGTATGGTAACAGTTAGATTCAATAGCAGTAACAAAAAAACTATCAGGCCAGAAGTTGAGTTGAAAGTGAGGGTATCCAGCACTGTATAATTGATCACAACGAATAAAAGCTGCAATGTAGCACCAATAATCAATAATCAATAATCAATAATCGTTTTCCCCATGCCTTTATCTGTTGTTCCATCTGAAAATTGTAAAGGCTGCAGAAAACCCATCCAGAAAAATAGATACTGTTAAGACTTCAGAATATATATTGCGAACCCATGAGTTTCATCATCAGATATTAAATTGTAATTCAGTAATAAAATCTCTCAGAAGAAAAGAGCTACTCTGCCGGTTACTCTTTGTATATAATTTTATATTATTATACTGATATAAAATGGTCTTCGCCCTTGATATAACCAGTCAGCGCACTCATATATTTGACTTCTGCACCCAGTTCTTTCAAAATTCCTGACACCTTTAATTTATCAGCACAGGCTTTACAGGCTTCAATGGTAACCCCTTTTTCAATCATTTTCCGTATTTCTTTTTGAACCTCAGCATCTTCACCGGCAAGCCTTGTGGATCCTCCCCAAATCACTACATTCACCTGCTCCCACCATCCACTTTTAAGGGAGTTAATGGAGTACATTGAAACCATGTTTATCAATGTATCCTTATCATTGCTTGTCCATAAAATATTCAGTTTATCCAATTTATCTCTCCTCTCTTCTTTTATACAGTTGTGATGCGATATATGATGCAACTAGGGTTTCCAGTAGGGCCAGCGGCAAAACCACGAGCAAGTTGCTCCATGGGGCAAGAAACATATTTGCCGAACCTACCCAGAACAGAACAAAGAAAAAGCTCCATGACATAAAACCGCTTATTAATATTGATTTTCGATTATTACCGAATACCTGGGCGCAGAGCCAGAAGCAAAATACATATAAGGCTGTAAGCAGGGTGTCAAAAAATCCCCAGACAAGCACTACCTGTAAATTCAACTCTCCCATGTGGGGGATCGAAGAAAGATAATCCATCATCTGCGGTCTTACATATGGAAAGTACCGAATTAATTCGGATATATTCACCCAAATACTAGTTAGCAGCGTGATAATGATAAAGTTCTTTGTTACAAATTCATTCTTCATTTTTTTTCTCTTTTATAATTTTTACTACATACTATACATATATAGTTGCTATACGTGTATAGTATGTAGTAAAGTAGCTCATGTCAACTACAAATAGTATAGGTCAAAAATAACAGGAGATTAATAGGTATGAGCAGTAAAGAGGATATAAAGCTATCAATTTTCAAACTACTTCATGAAAAGGGTTTCGAGAAAACAACATTCCAAGCCATTGCCGATGCGAGTGGATATAAGAAAACCCTTGTACAATACCACTTTCCGCAGAAGAATCAATTCATTACTCAATATCTTGATTTCCTGATTTCCGCAGTTATGGAGTATGCTCTAAGGAATAGACTGAGTTTTCATGAAAATGGTTTGGGATTTATTGTTCGCTCAAAGATATACACACATCTTATCCTCCACAAAGAGTTGATTCAAAATGTAACTATTCATGTTGTAAAAGATAGGGAAATTCTCACATATATGCAGATTTTTCACGAACAAACAGCTATCAAACTTCTATCGGTGGATTCCAAATATGTAGAAGAATTACACTTTCTTCTACTTTTTGCTCAAGGTGGCCATTTTGATCTGATTTATAGGATGATCCAAGGTGAAATGAAGTGTGATGTTCATAAACTGTTAGCGCAAACATTAATAACCATTTCGCCTGCACTTTTGATGTCCACAGAAGACGTTCATAGAATTATGAACGCGTCATTAGAATATGAAGATAAAATTCAAAAAGCGGTTGAAGAGATAATTCTCTCGATAAATTCTCAAATAGGGTGTTGATGAGAAACGCAGGTTGCCACCCAATCCCGTAACTGGATTTTTTGAATATAATAATCAATACCAGATTCTTTTGTTGTATTTGTCTCCACTCGATTCACAAGAGCATGAATCAAATCCCAAAGTGATTGCAAAGTTGTTTGATCCATGCGATTCAGCAACGTGGTATTTGCTGGGATTTGATCTGATGGAGAAGATTGCGTTCTCTTACGTGCAAGACTTAGCAGAAGATGAACATGGATATGTTAGCCTTGCTGAAATGGAATCGATACAAGGTCCGCTGGGAATCGGGATAGAACAGGATATTCATTTTGTACAGAAGAGATTGAGTGAGATGAAGAAATAACTCCACGAACTTACTTTGAGAGACTAAGGGGACGTTCCCTTGGTCTACCCGGATATTTTCAGCAGAAGAGATTGAGTGAGGTGAGATGATGGTAGAGTGCCAAAGCTATGCCTGTTAACTTTCAAGCTACTTCCTGCTCATACGGTAACATAAAACTAAACGTTGCTCCTCCATCAGGATTATTTTCTGCCCAGATTTTTCCATGATGCTGTTCAATTACATCCTTGCAGATCGATAATCCGAGGCCTACGCCACCTGCCCCTGTCTTGGTCTTGCTACTTTGAATAAATTTATCAAAAATAGTCTCAAGCTCGCTTTCCGGTATACCAACTCCCTCATCTTTAATTCTGACCATCAGGGCTGAAATTGTTTTTTTATCTGTCTGTATTTTTCCCGTCAATAGTTCTTCCGTTTCAAACATAACAGTGACTGATTTACTGGTTGGCGTGAATTTTAATGCGTTCGATATCAAATTTCTAAGCACTTGCCCGATTTTCAATTCATCACAAGAAATAAACGTTGTGAGTTTTGTTTTTTTTATCTCAAAGTGAATCGATTTTTCCTGGATGACAGTTGAGAACTCAGAAGTCAGATCTGCAAGAATCAGTGCGAGATCTATTTTTTTCATCTGATAATCTACCTGACCTGATTCCAGTTTCGATATATCAAGTAAATTATCTACTAAATCCATCATCCGATTACCGGCATCAGTAATATTATCAAAGCAGTCCAGAGTCATATCATTAGAAGTGTTAAATCGTTTGCGCCCTAGGTAAGAGTAACTAAGAACATGGTGCATCGGGGTCCTCAATTCATGAGATATGTTCGCTAAAAATTCACTTTTCGCCTTTTCACTGGCTTCAGCTTGTTCCTTTGCTTTCATAAGATCCTCAGTTCTTTCTTTTACCAAGTCCTCCAAGTGATCCCTGTATCGTTTCAGTTCAAGATGTGTGGTAATACGCCCTAACAATTCAGTTGGCCTAAAAGGTTTCGCGACATAATCGGCTATTCCTAATTCAAAACCCTGCTTTATATCCTGTTCACCTTGTTTGACAGTAACAAAGATGACAGGAATATGTTTGGTCTGTTCATCAGCCTTAAGTCTTTTACAAACTTCAAATCCATCCATGTCAGGCATATTGATGTCTAACAAAATCAGATCAACCAACTCCTCCCGTACAATCTGCAATGCATCTTTTCCGGACAGTGCAGGGATGACGTCATATTCTTTAAGGATGCCCACAAGGATATCAAGATTAATCTCTGTATCATCTACGGCAAGAATCGTTGGTTTCTTCTTCATGGCTATTCCTTTTGAAACTTATTTAATTATATTTATTGTATTCTTTTAACCAACTCTAATAACAGAACGGTTGCGCCCGCTGTCTTTAGCCTGATACAATGCTACATCCGCTTCTATTAACAGAACATCCATCGACGACGAGAACGGTACTTTGCTCTTTTGTATTATTGTTCATTTAAAAACGTCTCTATTATATTAAGTGCATCTTTAAACTTGAATTTTTTAACCAGCGGCTTTATTTCTGTCAGCATTTCTTCATCAGCAGGATTGAGATTATAGCGGGATAGTTCCGTCAGCACCGGTTCAATCAACTGCGGTCGTCGCCTTTTGATCACTTGAGTTAACTGCTGCATCAGTTCATCTCGTTTTGCATCGGAAAGCTGCTTTTTTTTAACCTTTTTTTCGTTGTCGTCTGCAAAGAACCCTTTCTTTCTGATTTCATCAATGACTTTCACCAGCTCTTCTTCAAGTGAGGTAATCAATTGGGCATCCTGAGTTTCATCCAGTTTTGCCGCTATGGTATATAGTCCCATGGCACCAATATTGGCACTGAGCCCCTTAAGCGTGTGTGTAATACGTTTAGTCTCAGTTGGGTCTTGGTTAAATATTGTGCGAAGTTTGACGGCTACACCGGAATAATCACTGACAAAATCATTAAGTATCCTTTTATAAAGCTTGGCATCTCCCGCCATGTGACCCCGTCCCGCTTTTGTATCGATATGTTCAAACTCGGCAATTGTTTCATTCTCCTGGGAGTCAGTCATATCATCTAATGGTTCTTTCGCCTCACATTTTTTGGAAATGTATTTGAGCAGCGTCGCAAAAAGCTTTTCCACTTCAATAGGTTTGTTGAGATGTTCGTTCAACCCATATTCTTCTGTTTTCTTAATATCACTTATCATGGCATTGGCAGTGAGAGCGATAATGGGGATTTTTTTGTCTGTCTCCCGAATGATCTGAGCAGCCTGATATCCATCCATCTCCGGCATCTGGATATCCATCAAAATAAGTTCGTATTTTTCTGGATCTTGCCGGTACATTTCCACCGCTTTTTTGCCATTCAAAGCATCTTCAATGATGATGCCGCTGTGCCCTAACATGCCATGAATGATTTCACGGTTCATGCGGTTATCTTCGGCAAGCAGGATGGTGCTGCCCTGTAATGTGGTCAGCTCATTTTTAAGGGAACCGGCCTTTATTATCTTCAGATCCTTTTGCTTAATTCCTTCGCCGAATGCCTCCATGATAACGTTATCAAGACTTTTTGGATTGACGGGTTTTGAGAGAAAAGTCATGATTCCCTGCTCCCTGGCCGCGTTAACTACTGTTTCCTGACTGTAGGCAGAGACCATGATGATTGTGGTGGGGAAGTCTTTGCATTGCTCCATGATGATTTTTGAGGTCTCAATCCCATCAATACCCGTCATTTGCCAATCCATCAGTACCATGTCAAAATGCTGTTTTTCCTTGCACATCTTTGTGATCGCTTCTTCGCCACTGCTGGCAACATCAACCTGAATTTCGAACTTCTGCAACAATCCATTCAATATCACCTGCCACGATGGGGTATCATCAACAATAAGTACTCTCTTATCGCTGAAAAGCGTGACCTGATTTTTCAAATGCGGAAGTTCCTTGAGGGTAATCTCAAAGATGAATGTGCTCCCGCTGTCATATACACTCTCTACCCAGATGTGGCCATCCATCATTTCCACCAGTTGTTTAGAAATCGCTAGACCTAATCCAGTTCCTCCATATTTCCTCGTCGTGCTGGCATCGGCTTGTGAAAACGATTTAAAAAGGTTTTTCTGTTGCTCCTTGGTCAGACCGATTCCGGTATCACGCACTTCGAATCTGAAAAGATTTTTTTCAACCCGTTTGATGTAAATGCCCACTTCGCCTTGTTCGGTGAATTTCACCGCGTTGTTGAGTAGATTTGTCAGGATCTGCCCTAACCGCAATGGATCTCCGCGCAGGTTTAATTGCATTACGGGGTCATAAGAAACAATAAAATCCAGGTTTTTCTCGATTGTCTTAATCTCCACCAGTGCGGTGACATTTTCTATTACTTCACCCAGATTGAAATCGATTATTTCGATATCAAGCTTCCCAGCTTCGATTTTAGAAAAATCGAGAATGTCGTTGATAATTCCCAACAGAGAGTTGGCGGCGCTCTCAATTTTTAGAATATAGCCCCTTTGTATCGGTGTAGACTCGGTCTGTTTCATGAGATACGTCATACCAATCACCGCATTCATCGGGGTGCGGATTTCATGGCTCATATTGGCTAAGAAATCACTTTTGGTTTGAGTTGCGGTTTCAGCTTCTTTTTTGGCTGTTTCCAGATCTACCATTATTCTCATTAAATTAGACTCTGCCACTTCTCTCTGTACTACTTCATTCTTGAGTTTTCGGTTCCAAAAAATAACTAACATCACCACAAAAAGGATCGGTATGATAATTTTCCAAAACATCGAGTAGTCAAATCCGCGTTCATATCTTATGGATACCCAGCGGTTAAAAATTTCATTACGTTTGTCTTCCGAAATAGTATCTAAGACCTTTTGTATAATCCCTGTGAGAATTGGCTTATCCTTGTGAATGCCAATGGCGAGATCGAATTTTAAAGGCGCCTCGCCGGATATCTTGAGGCCAGGTATCCCTTCACGACTCATGATATGACTCACGGGGGCAAGGCCGTCAATAAAGACATCGGCATCATCATGACGAACAGCATTTAGCCCGTCCGCAATGTTTTTGACAGGAAACAGCGAAAGTTCCGGGTAATCTCTTATCAACATGTCCTGCGGAGCATAGCCGTCAACCACGGCGACTTTTTTACCTACCAGCGTCTTAATATCGCTGATAAATGAGAAATCAAGTCCGGTGACCATGACCATGGGAAAGCTGAGATAGGGGGTTGTAAAATCCAGGTACGCTTCGCGCTGTGGCGTGGACGTTACAGCGGGGAGGATATCCAGTTCCCCCGATTTTGCAGCTTTTATGGTTGCACTCCAGCTCTGTGGATCAGCTGGTTTTAAAATAACCCCCAAATGGTCAGCAATCAGTGCCATGTATTCTGCACTTATACCTTGGTACTGCCCATTCTTATCGGTATATTCAACCGGCGGCCAGTCAGTATCATAGCCAATATGAAGTACGGGATTGCCAGCCAACCACTCCTGTTCTTCAACGGAAAGATTCTGTTTTGCCCAGGATTCGGCCTTGTTCTTGACAACCCACTTCTCTTGTAACCCACGCGTTTCTTCAAAGGTAATCGCATTCATGCCCTTTTGCAGAATATCGCGCAAAACCGGCCAGTCTTTTCTCACCCCCAGGCTAAGTATTTTGTCAAAACGCTTATCTTTAACTGTTCCTGTCAGCTTGATGTTAGTATATGCATGAGTTCGCATCAAATAATTCATGACCGCCATCTCACCAATCATGACATCCGATTTTCCGTTCGATAAGGCATCCAGCATCTCAATACCGTTTTTTACTAGGTATAAATTGATGTCGGGATAATATTTTTCAAGCAATTTCTGTTCAAAGAATCCTTTGGTCAAAGTTAAGCGCAGGCCTTTCAATTCAGATAATGAACTGAAAGGCTGCGATCCTTCCTTGACATAAATCCCGGTGGGCATCTCCAAATAATTATCAGTGAAAAGTATATAGTTTCTACGTTCTTCAGTATTGACGATATTGAGCATGACATCCAGTTCTTTTTTCTTGATCATCCCCAGAAAATCGTTCCAGGAAGGGCCACTAACATAATCAACCCTAATACCCAGCTTTTCTGCCAAAAGATTCATGTAATCAATGGAATAACCGGTTGGCTCACTTTTTAGATTGAAATTGAATGGTGGCCAGCTCATTTCATTGTGCACACGAATAACAGGGTGGGTTTCCAGCCAGGCTTCTTCAGCAGCGCTGAGCTTAATTCCAGGTAAAACATAGAGTCGTAACTCGGCAATTTTCTCCTGTTCATGAATAACGGGAGAGATGAATGGCCGCAGATTTTTTTTATGTGCTTCAGGGATCGGTTCTTCGGAATGGATGGTGTTGTCGTCAGATTTATAGGCCTCAAAGATCACTTTTTCACTAACGGAATCCAATATATCCACTGCACGGATAGCATCGGTATTCTTTATCCCGGCTTCGATAATGGATGCCACAGTGGCTAAATCGTACCCATAAAGGGAGGCTGCAATGGTACTCGTGAGCTTGCTTGCTTGCTCTTCCGTACTGAGTTCACTTTTTTGTGAAGATTCGGCGACGCTCTGATAAAACAGTAACAGAACGATAAATATGATCATCCACAATGAGTGTAATAAGAAAAAAGAACGAGTAAAATATATTATTTTTTTCAACAGCTAATTATCCTTGTTTTTCTTTAGTCTATCTAAATTATTAAATTTTGGTTTACTATTTCCACTACCTCCAGTGGAACCAGGCTTATTCCAGATATTTATCTACAATGTTGCTAAATGCTTCGGATTTTTTGATGGCCAGAATAGTATCCCAAATTTTCCGCGCCAGTTCTGGGTTAGCTTCTACAAAGGCATGTGACTGGATCAGATAATATGGTTTTTCCCAAATAGGCGGAAAGACTTTAACAATATCTTTGTATTGGGTTGGATTGCGCTTGATATAGCCGTCGAAGACTGACTCCAGGCAGACAAAGCCATCGATGCCTTTACGCATCAATATATCCAAGGATTTCTCGTGTATCGGTAACTCCTTAACCTCTATTTGTAACTTTTTCAGATCATCCACGATGGCCCAACCGAGCGGTGCCCCGATCATGCCACTTACATTTTCAAAGGCGCTGCCATTAAAGGAAATTGAGGAGGATTTCAATTTATATAGATAATAAGTATTATTACGCGTCTTGCGGGTGGTGTCTACGTGGCCATCCTTCATAGGGTAAACCCCAATTTTCATCCGTTTCTCTTTGAAGCTAGCCGGAAAAACACCTTGCACTTTATTATACTCGATAAGCTTCAGAGCCCGTTTCCAGGGCATGCGTTTGAATGTGATATCAAGGTTTAACTGTTTAGCCACTTCCCGGTAGATCTCGATCTCGATACCCGGCAGATCTGGGTTAAAACTGGTGCCGCCACCAATGATATAGGGATCTCCGGGAGTATCGTCTGTCACCCAGATCAGAGGTTCTGCAAAGGCAAGGGGGAAAAAAACTGCGCTAAACATCACTAAAATTAAGGTAAAGTATAATTTTCTCATAACAGCTTCTTCCTTTAAAGGGTCTGGGGAGGATTCGGGCAAAATCCCGTCATTTTGTTTAGTCAATAATTTCATATATATAAATGATAACCAGGATCATCATCAATTCTTTCGATGATTCGCGGATATTTCATATTGCCCTCCCACCTGTTCGCCCTTTTTTCACTAAATATCCCCTCCACAAGTTTTTTAATTCTTGGACTCATGAGATTTTGATCTTTCAATATATAAAGAATATCGCATTGACCATCCTTTGTTTTTGAAATAAATCCAGACCAAATCCCAACCCACAATAGCCCACTTTATAATTGCACAACGCGAACTAAGGGCAACTAATAATACGACCATATTTCCTAATGCTACGTCAAATAAAGAATTAGCGATGATATGATAGAGTTACAGCAATTGCAGTAATTGATATGGAAGGTATTGGGTAAAATAGTGGAAATTATGACAAATTACTTTATACCCAATCATTCAGTATTAATAGGCATTATGAGATCATGATGGCCAGCCCAAACATCAATCACTTGTTCGGTACCGGACGCTGTACCATCACTTTTCCAAAGTTTTGAGTATTCAGAAGAACCAGTCATCGCGTCGAATAATAGAATATTATTGAGTTTGTATAAATGATTCTCAATCCCAACGTTGTCCAACCCATTTTTTCCCGGGTTCCCACCCAAAACACCAGTACGAATATCTTTTAATAGTTTAGTCCCTGCACTGGTACCATTACTGGTCCATAATTCATTACCCGTTTCAGTCGTTTCAGTATGAGAACCACTAAAGAAAAACTGACCCCCAAATATTACAAAAGCTTTAGGATCTACAATCGGGTAGTTTGATTCATCTAATAATGGCTCAGCTGTGGTTCCGTCACTGATGTAGAGATATTCCTCGTTTTGACCAGAACTATATGCCCCAAAAAATAGTTTATTTTCAAATTCGAAGAGTGCTGAAGGATTGCTATCTTGGGGTCGGCATCTAAAGGTTGTTCTGCAGTTTGGGCAGCGAAGTTTACGGGCTGTAAAAGGCTGATCGTAATGTGGATAAAGATAGTAAGTGACAAATCCATATTTCCAGATTCGTCCCCCACAGCAAGGACATCGATCCGGAATAGGCCATGGATAATCCCTCCCTAAAAGGCTTAGTTTATCAAGATTGATTTCGAAAAAAGAATCATTATCAAAAAAAGATTATGTGAAAAGGCAAAAGACGTAACGAGCAAATAACGTGAAAAAAATGCAATAAAGCTGCCCTTATCTAAACCGGAAAAACAAATTTCAGCCTTATGAAATCAGAAAATTTGTGTTGTCCTGGGAGGGAATAATGAGGGGATCAACAACTATCTTCCCTTTTGTTCAATCTTGGGAAAAATTTTATCATAACAGTAATAATGAAAAAACCTGCAGCACTGCTCATAATTATCTGTTTAGTGCTGTTTTGCTGCCCTTTAACAGCCAAGGAGAATCCGAGAGGTAATATAACAATAAAGTCCTTCAGCAAGGCTAAAAAGGCATTTAAAAAGATATATAAACAACATCCTGTAACATTTTACTGTGGGTGCTCTTTCACGAATAGAGATGTTAATCATGGTACCTGTGGGTACATTCCAAAACGGTTACTTACGAAAAAAAGCAAGAAGAACAAAAGAGCATACCGCATTGAATGGGAACATGTAGCCCCAGCTCATGCTTTCGGTCAAAGCTTCAAGGAATGGCGTGTAGGTGATCCAAAATGCAGAGGAAAGAAAGACAGGAAGTGTGCTCGTAAGAATAGGGAGTTTGCATTCATGGAGGCTGACCTTTACAATCTCGTTCCTGCAATCGCTGAGGTGAATGGGAATCGATCTAACTATTCAATGGCAATGATTCCTGGAGAGAAAAGAAGCTATGGAGCTTGTGACGTTGAGATTGAAAGTCGGAAAGTAGAACCCACAGAGAGTATCAGAGGGAATATTGCAAGGACCTATATGTATATGGATTGGGCTTATCCAGGGAGAGGAGTGATTTCGAGGAAGAACAGGAGGTTGTTTAAGGTGGTTGTTTAAGGTGGTTGATAAAGTCATTGCTGTTGCAAAACTGATTCAAGATGCAGCTGAATTGCGGAAGAAGGAAATTGAGGAAGACAAATTAGAAAAGTCTGAAGAGACGTAAACTTGTAGACTGGTGGCTTTGGTCGCTGGTCTATTGTTGATAGAGTTTGCTTTTACAAGTGAGTGCCTTGAATTTGTTTAGAAATAGGAGTAAGTTACTGGAAAAACAATAAATAAAAAGTAACTAAATCTATTCAGTTTAGGAAATTTTAAGGAAATCCACTCAAACTTATTTAATTTGGATATCTGAAGAATTAATAGGGTTTTGAGATATCATAGGAGAACTTTATGATGCGGGTGCAGAAGATTTTTAAGTGGTTTTTTATCGGCCTTGGATGTTTATTGGTTATTACATTAGTTGGTGGATATATTTATCAGGAGATTTCTGTGTCCAGGGATTTGGCACGTTTTCTAGCCCCAGGTAAATTTATTGATGTGGATGGTCATCTCATGCACATCCACTGCCAAGGGCAAGGGAGTCCAACCGTGATTGTGGAGCAGGGTCTTAACATTCCTTCTGCCGCTTGGGAGGATATCGACATAAAATTTTCCCATTTAACCAAGGTGTGTGCTTATGACCGAGCAGGCTTGGGTTATAGTGAGCCGGTTGATCATCCCATGCGAGCAACTGAAGTTGCCGAACAATTAAATAAATTACTTCATAATACTAAGATTGAAGATGACATTGTACTCGTTGGTTGGTCTGCAGGTGGCTTGTTTATTCGTAAATATTATCAACTGTATCCT
>Ga0307989_1000721_pt1 | contig 19964 bp, 18 predicted proteins | sample EllFjometagen185_FD_203164 | JGI IMG/M metagenome (GOLD analysis project Ga0307989, IMG submission 203164) | Marine microbial communities from Ellis Fjord, Antarctic Ocean - #185 | ecosystem: Environmental > Aquatic > Marine > Unclassified | place: Southern Ocean | collected 2014-10-08
AATACCTTTGAAATCTTTTCCAAGTTCATCTCTAGGATGATCATAGCCAAGGTGTTCTCGCTAGGGTTTTGTAGCTTTTCTTTGATCAAACCCATACCATATTTCCGTTTTGCTCTTCCAAACACCCCTTCAATTGGTACTCTTTGCTTCTCATCTTCCCGGGCTTCCAGCAAAATCGCTTTATGCACTGCTTTGTCTTTCGGTGGCCTTCCTACTGGGGGGGGCCAGCTAAACGGATCCCATGATCCTTACAGTATCGAAAATTCTCCCGTGTACGATATATCTTATCTGCGTGAATGGACTGAGTATAACACCCAAACCGTTTCTTATAGGTCTTAATATGTTCTTTCAGCAAAGCCATCAAAGTTGTTGTTGTTTGTATTTTTCACCCGGCACTTTCTCTCGGCGTCCTGGACCTGGTATCCTCCTATTTCTTTTCCCATTGGTAATTTAGTCACCACTCCCCTCTAAAACTTGCACCAACTTGAAAAATGCAGCTGGTACTGGCATTTCCAGAAGCTGAAGGATTTAAACCAAATCAGCATAGCTGATTTGCAATCTCCATAAGATATACTGCGCTACGTGAAAGCTTCAGCCCTTTACTGCTCCCAGAGTAAGCCCCTTTACCAGCGACTTTTGCGTCATCCAACCGAAAATGACCGCTGGCAGGACGGCGATGGTTGAAGATGCAGATAACTGGGCTACAAACATGCCCTGCTGTTCCCGGAACCGTGCCATATAGACTGGGAGAGTGGCTGTTGTATTGCCGGTCAGGTTGAAGCCGAGAAAAAACTCGTTCCAGACAAATACTGCCACCAGCAGGCCGGCGGAAAGGATTCCAGTTCGGATCAGGGGTATAGCAATCGATGTCATCTGACGAAAGCGTGAACAGCCGTCAATCTGGGCTGCTTCAATGATCGACAATGGGACATCAGAGAAGAATGAGTGCAGCATCCATACCACAATCGGTACATGAAAGCCGATGTAGGCAATGAGCAGGCCGAAGGGTGACTGAATTAGATTAAAGCGCTGAAACCAAGTGTACAGCGGTATTATTACCGCCACAGGCGGCAGTAGGATTGTTGTGATGAACCAGACATAGATTTTTTCGTTGGTGTGTTTTTTTTTGAACTTCCCAAAGGCCAGGGCAAAGGAGGCCGGAATGGCAAGGAGCAGGCAGAAGAAAGTCGTGAAAAAGACCTGAAAAATCGAGTTTTTGAGGTATCCGAACATATTTTTATCACTAAGAACGTTGCTCAGAGTGGCAAGAGTCGGCTTGAAGAAGAGTTTAGGGCTGACAGCCTGAAACTCAGTCTTGAAGGATGTCAGAAACATATAGAGAATCGGGGAGAAATAGAGGATAGCGATCCCGAAAATAATTACTGTCAGGATTGGAGTTCGAATCCGCTTTTTTATCTTATACATTGTTTGTTTTTTAGCTAAATCACCTTGCATTGCTTTACCTCCGCATCCTAATATTTTTCTTTTCGCTTTTTAGCCATTTTGTAGAGCAAATTGACCCCGAGCAGCGTTATGATAACTGTCATGGCAGCCAGTGCACCGGCACGGCCGACATTTGACCCATTGAATATCTCCATATATACGGCATAGGGGAGGTTGTAGGATCGCGTTCCCGGGCCGCCGGCAGTGGTTACCAGAATCAGCCCGATTTCCTTTACAATGAAGATCAGTCCCAACATCAGGGCTACCATGACATGATGAAATATCATGGGCAGCTTGATTCTGAAGGTGGACTGAAACCAGTTGGCTCCGTCAATTTTCATGCTGTCTATGACATCACCAGGAATCCCCTGGAGTCCTGCCAAGATGATAAGGACGAAGAACGGCGTCCACTGCCAAGAGAAAAGGAAGACTATTACCCCCATGGGGCGATAGCTCAGGAGGTCGATCGGGGTGAACCCCAGAGCCTTGGCAATAACCCCGTACCAGCCAAAGGTAGTATTGAATATGGTAGTTTTCCAGATGACACCGCTGGCTGTGGTCATGACAAAGAAAGGGCCCAGGATCAGAACACGGGCTATGTTGATGCCGGGTATATCGTGGTCAAGCAGGATGGAGAAGAGGAATCCCACAACAGCACAGATAATCAGGGTACTGCCAGTCATGGTGATAGTTTGCCAGAGGATAGTGTAGAACTCGGGAAGCTGCGGGAAATTAGGTATCTTCAGGAAATGAAGATAATTATTGAATCCGATAAACTTGATCGGCAAGTCAGGACGAGCCAGATTCCACCGCAGAGTTGAATATATCAGGGTCAGCACAAACGGAACCTGAGTCATTACGGCCACTATGAGTATGGCGGGAAGCACAAACAGCCAGTCTTTTTCCTTTTTCATATGAATTCCTTCTAGTGTTTGGAATTATGTACATACAGTATAAATGAAGAATTACTATTCCCCAAACATTTTGATAAAAAAACTTCAGGTCAGGCCGGTTCCTGCAGTGTCTGTGACGCCCGCCTTTAAGAAAGAAAACAAGCAGCCTGTTACGGCTTTAGACAAAAGCTTTGCAGGCTGCTTATAATAAAGTTCAATTAGACGAGTTCAGATTAATCCTGGTATCCACCGTCTTTTGCAACCTGGTTGAAAAGGTCGTTGGTTTTCTTGATGGCTTCATCAAGGGTGATCTTGTCAACAACATAGTCTGCAAGATACTGGGTCATTTTGGTTCCGGCATCGGCAAACTCAGGAATCGCGATGTACTGGAGTCCGACATAAGGAACTGGTTCCATAGTCGGTTTAGTAAAATCGGTTGATTCTAGGGTCTTGAGGGTCATTTCAGCATAAGGTGCACTCTTATAGGCATCCAGCAGGTACGTTGAAGAGCGGGAAGCGGGAGGTGTGCTGGCTCCTGTAGGATCAAGTTCTACAGACATTTTGATATAGTCTTTTGAGGTTGCCCAGAGCATGAAGTCAAATGCGGCTTCTTTCTTGGCTTTGCTGATGTTCGGGTTGATTCCGAGAGCCCAGTTCCACAGCCATGCGGTGTTGGTCTTCATTTTCTGGTGCGGAGGCAGTGCGTAACCTACTTTGCCCTGTACTGCAGAACCGTCAGACTCGAGCGGGGGAGCAATAGAGGTTGCATCGTAGTAGATACCGGCTTTTCCCGACTGCATAAGAGCGATGCATTCGTTGTAGGTATAGGACAGAATGTCATTCTGGCCGGCTTCACGCAGAATTTTTTTGTACATTTCCCAGGCACCCCGCTGTTCAGGTGTGTCAATCGTTGCATTCCAGTCCATGTCGTAGAAACGTCCGCCGAATGCGTTGACCATGGTTACAAAAGGAGCGCCGCTCATTCCCCAACCGGGAGCACCACGCATTGTCATACCGACGATGCCGTTGGCGGGGTCATGGATAGCCTTGGCCAGTTCGTAGATTTCTACCCAGGTTGGTTCTTCGGGCATTGTCAGGCCGTTTTTCTCAAACAGTTCCTTATTGTACATGATGAAAGAGCTTTCTCCGTAGAAGGGAAGAGCATAAGAGTCTCCGTCCAGAGAGAGTGATCCCACCATTCCCTGGATCAGGTCACCGCGGTCATACCATGCAGCATCGGCTGCAGACATCGTGTCGAAGTAGGGTTCAAGATTCTCGATCCAGCCGAATTTTGCCCAATTGGCAGCTTCGTAGGGACCAAATACGAAAATATCATAGGTGGTTCCGCCGGTTGATGCTTCGGTGGTCAGCTTCTGGCGCAAGTCATTTTCGGGAAGAACAGCGATGTTTACTTCAACACCTTCTGCCGCATAATGTTCGCGGGCTACTTTCTCGAGAGCCTGGGAGATGGGGTTGTTCGGGAGTGCGATATTAACAACAACCGTGCCTCCAGTTGCTGCTGAGTCAGCACCACCCTGAGCAAACAGGTGTGCTCCGGTAATCAGCAGAGCAAAAACTGCTGCCAATACCAGAATTTTTGTAAATTTCTTCATACAATCCTCCTTGGAGATTAAAAAAAATATTGTTAAAGACTTAGAAAAACTCAAGTTCTTCCAAATCTCTATTACCATTGTCCCGGGCTGCACGCAAAGCGAGGTCGCAAATTTTCCGAGGCTGTTCGCTGCTTCGAGGGGCGGCTCTTTGCTGCCTGAAGGGAAACTGCTGCTACAAAGGTGGTGCTCAACTTTAATTAATACTTGCTTCAACGCTGCCGGGGTAGTCACTATGAAGTTAAACAATTACGTAATCGATTACCTGTGTTAATCCTAGCATGGTAATTTTCATTCGTCAACAAAATACTTTCAAAAAATATCAGTTTATTTGAACGGTTTATTTGAAGGGGCGGAGGCCCCTCGGACCATCTCTTTTTCGGGTAAAGCAGGCTTTAAGGCCGACAGAATCTTAGAGGCTGATCTGCACTTTCAGCAGGCCCAGTTCGGGATTTGCTGCAGCTTCATAGGCTTCAATGCTCTGTTCAAATGGATAAATTTTAGAGATCAGAGGCTTTACGTCGATGGAACCCGATGAGATGAGCTCAATGGTTCTTTCGTACATGTGGGCATATCTGAAGATGGTTTCAAGGCGGATTTCTTTTGCCTGGAGACCGGTTATGCTTATTTCTGCCCTGCCTGAGGCGGGAATACCGATCAGAACGACGCAGCCTCTGGGGGCAGCATACTGATGAATGGTGCTTATCTCCGCCACGCTGCCGGTTGTTTCAAAGACAATGTCAGCTCCCCATCCGTCAGTCACCTTATGTACAACCTCTCCCAGGTCTTCCTGCTGGAGATTGACGGGGATGATGCTCTGGTAGGATTTGGTTATCTTCAGCTTGTCGGCCAGGATATCGCTGATGATCACCTTGCTGCATCCGCCGGCAAGGGCGGCAAGAGCCGTTACAATTCCGATAGTGCCGCAGCCGGTAACCAGGGCGATGTCCCCCGGCTTTATTCCAGCCCGGGTGGCAGCCTGCATGCCGATAGCCAGCGGTTCGACCATGGCTCCTTCTTCCAGGGAGACGTTTTTGGGAAGGCGGAAGGTAAACTGTTCAGGGTGGACAACACTTTCGCACAGACAGCCGTGAATCGGGGGAGTAGCCCAAAAAGTGAGATTTGGATCAAGATTGTAGATCCCTTTGCGTGTTTCGCGGCTGTCCCGGGTGGGAACTCCCGGTTCCATGCAGACCCGATCCCCCACTTTCAGCTGGGTTACATTGCTGCCGATCTCCGTAACGATGCCGGAAGCCTCATGCCCGAGCACCATTGGCTCGCGGACAATGTAGTCGCCAATGCCGCCGTGCAGGTAGTAGTGGATATCGCTGCCGCAGATGCCGACCTGCTTCACGGCAACCCGCACATCATCATCACCCAGATCCCGGTAAATGTCCATCTCTTCAATTGCCAGTTTCTTAGTGCTTTTCAATACCAGGGCTTTCATGGTTTGCTCCTAAATTTCTCGAATGTTTCAGCTTTGTAGTGAGCCTGAAACAAAAAATATAAAATCGATTGCGTAAACGATTAATCTCATGGTATTATGTTTTATATAAGATGTCAAATAAATATCAACGTGGAATTACGCCATGGAATTGCTTTTCAGATCTCTTGACGGTAATTTTAGAGCTGTGTAGCCTGAAGAGGTTCATCGATTGCGTTGTATCGATTAGCAAATTTGATAAAATAAAGGTTGTTTTGTATGGGTACCTCAATGAAAGATGTAGCCCGCCTCGCGAATGTTTCCTCTGCAACGGTTTCGCATGTCATCAACAAAACCAGGAACGTAAATGCCGCGACCCGGGATAAAGTGAATCGGGCTATTAAGAATCTCAATTATAATGTCAATCCCATAGCCCGCAATCTGCGTAGCGGCAGTTCGAAGATAATCGGGTATGTGGTGGCGAACCTGACCAACTATTTCTATCTGGATATAGCTGTTTCCATCGACAAGGTGCTGAGTAAGGCGGGGTATCAACTTATTTACATCAACTCTAACGAAGAGCCGGAAAAAGAGCGGGAAAATATTGAAAGCCTGCTCATGCAGAATGTTGACGGGCTGATTATTGCTCCGGTAAGTCACGACTGCAGCTACATGGAAGAGCTTATCGGGGATCGGTGTCCCTGCGTCTTTTTTGACCGGATACCCTACGGGTTTAATCGGGACTGCATCATGTCCACCAATTTCGAGGGTGCCTTTAATGCGGTGAAACTACTGATAGAGAAAGGACATCGTTCGATCGGTATTATTGGTTCACAATCGGATGATACCATGAATGAGCGCTATCAGGGATTTAAAGCCGCATTGCGCAAACATCACATACCGGTTCTGGATGAACTCTTACGGACAGGAAGCAATCGGATTGAGCATCTCCGGGAGCTGAAAACGGGAGATTTGTATGAGCTTACCCGCCAACTGGTTCAAGAGGAAAAGGTTACCGCGCTGTTTGCAGGAAATATTCTCTCCGGGATAGCCGTTATCAACTTCCTTAAGCAGGAAAACTATCGTATCCCTGAGGATGTTGCCCTAGTAGTCTTCGACGATTCCTACTGGATGAATATGGTGGATCCCCCGATTACGGTCATGGAGCAGGATCTGCAGGCCATTGGAACCCAATCCGCGGAAATGCTGCTGAGCCGCATTAATAAAACGAGCACTCCCTATAGGGAAATCAGGATCCCGACCAAGCTTATCGAAAGAAAATCCTGCTGAGGGCTTTCAACCAAAGGCTGTGCGGGAAATTTTTTATATGCAGGAGAGAAGTAGATAATGAATTATGCAAGTCTGAAAGGAAAAACAGCCTTTATTACTGGCGGGGCGCGAGGGATTGGTAAGGCAGCCGCCCGCGGAATGGCGCAAAATGGAGCCCGAGTGGCCATAGCAGATATTGATATTGCCGCGGCTGAGGCGACTGCGGAAGAACTGCGGGCAGCCGGAATGGAGGCTATCGCCCTCTACTGCGATGTTACTGATCCGCAGAGTGCTGCAGATATGGCTGCTGCGGTTATGAAGAAGTGGGGTCGACTCGATATCGCCTTTAACAATGCCGGTATCTGTATTAACACTCCAGCTTTGGATATGATGCACTCCGAATGGAACAAGGTTCTCGACATCAATCTTACCGGCGTTTTCCTGACCAGCCAGGCAGCCGGCAGAATTATGAAGGAGCTGGGGGGCGGTTCAATCATCAATACCGCATCAATGTCGGGCCATATTGTCAATATTCCCCAGCCTCAGAGCACCTACAATGCTTCAAAGGCGGGTGTGATTCTGCTAACCAAGTCGTTGGCAGTTGAGTGGGCGCCTTTTCATATTCGGGTCAACTCGATAAGCCCCGGCTACATTGCTACCGATATGACGCTGTCGGCTCCCCAGGAGTGGCAGGAGCGCTGGAAGGATCTTTCCCCGACTGGACGCATGGGTACTCCGGAAGAGCTGGTTAGTGCCGTGGTCTATCTTGCCAGTGATTCGGCATCATACACCACCGGATCTGATATTGTGATAGACGGCGCATTTACATGCATCTGAGGCAGTAATGGTAGATGATGCGGTTCTGCTTACTTATGACATAGGAACTACCGGCAACAAGTGTTCGCTCTTTTCCTCCGACGGGCGTGCGCTGGCATCGGTTACCATACCGTATCCGACCATTTATTCCAGGTTCGGATGGGCAGAGCAGGAGCCGGAAGAGTACTGGAGCAGTACCGTTTCGGGGACAAAATTTCTCGGAGAACAGTACCCTGAGTATATGAAGAGGGTTGTCGGGATTGGCTTGAGCGGACATATGAACGGGATGCTGCCGGTTGACGGTACAGGGCAGCCTCTCCATCGTGAAATAATCCATGCTGATAGTCGGAGTGAGCCGCAGTGCCGGTATATACGCGAACGGATTGCGGAAGATGAGTTTTTCCGGATTACCGGCAATCGGATCGATTCGCATCTATCTCTTCCCAAGGTGCTGTGGTTCAGGGATGAGTATCCTGATCTCTATCGAAAAACTGCCGCTGTGCTGCAGAGCAAGGATTTTGTTGCCGGCCGGCTGGTCGGCAGGATGGGCACTACCGATCTCTCCGATGCATCCCTCACCTGCGCTCTCGATATCAGTAGAAAAAACTGGTCGGGCGAGCTGCTGAAGGAGGTAGGGCTGGATTTAGAGAAGTTTCCGGTTATTCTTCGTTCGCAGGATACCGTAGGAGGGCTGTGTATTGAAGCAGCGCACCTGCTAGGGCTGCCGGAAGGGCTGCCGGTTACCGCCGGAGGAGGGGATGCCGCTTGTTCCACCCGGGGAGCAGGGGTAAACGATTATTCGACCGCAATGAACTGTATCGGCAGCAGTTCATGGATTTCCCTACTGGCTGCACGGCCCCTGCTCGATGCACGGATGCGGATCCAGAATTTTTACGATATTGACGGGGAAAGCTGCACTATCTGCGGAACTGTACAGAGTGCCGGCAGCGTTGTGGACTGGATGACTGATGTTTTAGCGAAGCCGGAAGGGTTTCCCGAAGGGCAGAATTCCCGGCACTATCGCTATTTTGAGAAACTTGCTTCAGAATCGTCCTCCGGAGCCAACGGCATATTTCTTTTACCCTATTTTATGGGCGAGCGGACGCCCCACTGGAATCAGGATCTGAAAGGGAGCTTTGTTGGGCTTTCTCTTAGACATACTCGCAGGGATATGGCGAGAGCAGTCTATGAGGGGGTAGGTTTTGCCCTTCGGGATGTTCTGCAAGTCTTTGTTGAGAATGACCTGTCTGTAAATGAGCTGGTACTGACCGGGGGTGGAGCCCTCTCGCGCTTTTGGAATCAGCTGCTGAGCAGTTTGTTCGGACGCCCAATTAAAGTTCCGGCCGATCCTAAGCAGGCGACAAGTCTGGGCGCGGCAACAGCCGCCATGGTGGGCCTGGGTATGTACCGGTCATATGCAGAGGCTGCAAAATCAATGCAGTATCCGGTGCAGTTCAGTCCCGATATGGCAGACGCCCAAGCTTATGATACCCTGTTTTCGCGTTATCAGGCAATCTATCCGGCGTATGCAGCGCTCTGCTCTGCATTGAACGGTAACGAGCCTTGACGGAAAAGAGTGAATGCCAATGGGTTTTACGAAGATGTCTGCTGGATCCCGATGAACTGAACGAATAAAATAATTTTATAGGAGTGCTGTCATGAGTGCTGTATCGACAAAAAAGAAAATGAGAGCGGCTTTGATTGAAGCCAAAGAGAAAATACGAATTGTTGAGACCGGGATACCGCAGCCGGTTCTGAATGAAGTCCTGATCGAGGTTTTCGTCAGCGGGATTTGCGGGACAGATCTTCATATTTATAAGGGTGATTACAAAGGAACCTATCCAATTATTCCTGGACATGAGTTTTCCGGGGTTGTTCGCTTTGCGGGACCCGATGTACGTTCATTTAAGTCCGGAGATCGGGTTGCTGTTGAGCCGAATCTCTCCTGCGGAAGCTGCTACGAGTGTCTGAACAATCGGCAGCACTACTGTGAAAATGTTCAATCCGTTGGAGTAACCCGATCGGGGGCTATGGCGCAGTTTGTGACCGCACCGGAAGGTGCTGTGTTTAATATCGGAGACTTGAGTTTTGAAGAGGCTTCCTTCATGGAGCCTCTCTCCTGCGTGCTGCATGGGGTGGAGCGGTTTAAACTCGAGCTAGCCGACCGGGTTTTACTCATCGGAGCCGGTCCAATCGGGCTGCTGCTTCTGCAGAGCCTGCTGCTTACCGGCTGCTCACGGGTAGATGTTGCCGACCTGGATCCGGATCGGCTGGAAACTGCAAAGCGCTTTGGGGCTGCGAAAACTTTTATCAACCTGAACGATGTTCCCCGGGAGTATTATCATAAGGTATGCGATGCAACCGGGGCAACGGCGGTCCTGGAGCAGACGGTTGATTTCGTGAAGTCGTCGGGAACGGTTCTCTGGTTTGGGGTTCCGAATGTCCAGGCTGAGGTCCGGGTAAGTCCGTTTACCCTCTTTGCTCGTGAAATTACCATACTTTCAACCTATACCTCGCTACGTAATTCATGGCAGGCTTTATACCTGCTGCAGGAAGGCCGTATAAAGGTAAAAGAGCTGATTTCGCACCGGCTTTCCCTGCATGAATTTGAAAAGGGACTGAAAATTCTCGAAACGCACTCGGAACCGGCAATGAAAATCCTGATCCTGCCGCAGGATCAGTAGGTAAATCAGGAGCAGCAAACAAATAGGGAACAACAGAAATATCAGGAGCTGAATATGAGAAAGATCGGAATTTTTTATGCCTACTGGACGGAAGAATGGGATGTGGATTTCCTTCCATTTGTAGATCGCGTAAAACAGCTGGGTTTTGATCAACTGGAGATAAATGCGGGTCCGATGGTCGATATGACAACTGAAAAGAAAACACGCCTGCGCGGTGAGGCGGATCGGCTGGGGATAGCCCTTAGTTACGGTATCGGACTTACTCCCGAACATGATGTCTCGTCGCTGAATGAAACGGTCCGAAAGCAGGGCCTGATTTATATGAAGAAAATGATCGAGGCGATAGGATCGATGGGCGGCGGTATGATCGGCGGAACCATTCACAGCTACTGGCCGGCTGCCCTTCCGCAAGGGGTAACCGACAAAAGTCCCATTCTTGAGCAGAGTCTGAAAAGTATGAAGGAGCTAGTTAAGATTGCCGAGGATAACAGTGTCATTCTCAATGTGGAGGTAATCAACCGGTTCGAGCAGTTTTTGCTGAACACCTGTGAAGAAGCGGTTTGCTATATCGATGAAGTCAGTAGCCCAAACTGCGGCATTCTTCTCGATACCTTTCACATGAACATTGAAGAGGATTCGTTTCGGGATGCAATCCTGCTGGCCGGAAAGCGTCTTTCTGCTTTCCACCTGGGGGAAACCAACCGCAAGCCGCCGGGACTCGGGAGAATGCCTTGGGCGGAAATTAAGGGAGCTCTCGATGAGATTGGCTTTGACGGACCGCTGGTTATGGAGCCGTTTGTGAGGCCTGGCGGAACAATTGGACGCAATATTTCTGTATGGCGGGATCTGATGCCGGGTGCAGATTTGGATACCCTGGCAGCCAAAGCGGTTGACTTTACCCGGAAGACCCTTTGCTGAAGGAGCCCAGCCGATGTATTTAGCCGGTATAGATATTGGCACGACAACGATATGCGGAGTACTTTTCCACACCGGAACTCTCCAGGTTGATGCGGTTGCTGTGCGGGATAACAAGTTTGTCAGTCCCGATCCGGGCGACAGGGCGCGTTGTCAGGACCCGGTGTATATCGAGGCGGCGGTACTGTCCATAATTGAAGAACTGACGGTATTTGCCGAAGCCAAAGGGGTTGCCGTCGGGGCGCTTTCCCTGACCTCCCAGATGCATGGAATTCTCTACCTCGATGCCGCGGGAAATGCGCTCAGCAATTACTATACCTGGCAGAATCAGCAGGGGCTGGAAGTCTTTTACGGCGAGACGGTGGAAGCACGGGTCTCCCGAATTCTCGGGCAGCCGGTATTTACCGGGTATGGAACGGTAACCTATCTCTATCATAAGCTGACGGGCGGCATCCCTGAAAGGGCTGTCCGCATGTGCGGAATTGCTGACTATATAGCGATGCGGCTGATTGGCAGCACGGTGCCTGTTTCCGATATCACGATAACAGCTAGTCTCGGCCTCCTCAATAACGCTTCGCGCTCTATCAATTCACGGGTTTTTGATATTGACGGTCTCAAACCGGAATTTCTTCCGGAGCTTGCCGATTCCTCGGTAATTCTCGGTTCATTCCAATCCGTTCCGGTGGTCCTTCCGATGGCTGATAATCAGGCGGGGTTTATCGGCTCCCTCAAGCAGCTTGATGAGGCCTTCCTTATTACTTACGGGACGAGCAGCCAGCTCTCTTTTTACGGCCGAACGCTTGCTCATTACCCGGGATTCGAGGTACGACCCTTCCCCGGGGAGGGGTATTTGTACGTTCACTCCTCACTTGGCGGAGGAAATTCCTACCAGCTGATGGCGGAATTTTTCAGGGATACGCTGCAGCTCTTCGGCTGTGAGCAGGAAAAGAATCTGTACAAAATGATGGATACGTTCGAACTTGATTTCAATACTAATGAGATTATCTGCACTCCTCTGTTCCGGGGAGATCGCGGCTCTGATAATGTCACGGCATCATTTGGTCATATAACTGCCGCCAATTTCACCCCGGAAAACATGATTAAGTCTCTGGTTCAAGGGATGGTGGGGGAGCTGCATCAGTTTTATGAGGTTCTGCCGGCTGAGGTTAAGGCTGCCAGAAGCGGTGTCGTCGGGTCCGGAAATGGAGTCCGCAAAAACCGTCATCTGCGCAGAGTTATTGAGCTGATGTATACCCGACCGCTCCGGATTACCGAATCGACTGAAGAGAGCAGTCTCGGGGCAGCAATCAATGCCGGGGTGGGAATCGGCGTATTTTCGGACTATGCTGAAGGTGCCCTGCAAGTGGTGAAATATCAAGAGTAATGCGAGAATAGGTGGTAGATGGACTTCTGGATTGCGGTACCAGTGAAAGCTCCGAAAAACTGCTATATCCCATTAATGTAATCTAAAGTGAAGGTTTTTCTTAAACTTCACGCAATAAAATACTTTTCCGGAGGCTTCTCGGGTACTGATATTGTGAAATAGAAATTTCATAAAATTGTCGTGCACCCATTTTAAATAATTTGGGTAAGCATCAATAGGATTGGGTAAAACCAGATTTGCTCAGGACTTGGTGTTCAACTTCTACCGGAATATCCACTATGCAAGGGCTCCCTCATGATACGGTTCCCAACGCCATCCGAAACGGCTTCGCCGGTGCTCCTTTCTTAGAGGGGAATAATCATGCGTAGGCTTTTTCATACAATTCCCAAGAAATGAGCCGGGCAAGTTAGATCCATCTATTTTTGGGATCTAATTCCCCGCCAAACCGCAAATAAAAATCCACAAATTCATGCTGGCTGCTCTGTGTTTTTTTACGATACATTCAACTTCCAGGTGCATAGTTTTTGAGGAAATTATTTTAATCCTCGTGCATCCTTATCTCTTGATTGTATAATTCTTTTGCTCATACTGTAAAAAGTTAACCTTTATTCAGGAAGCCCTCGTTAAACAAATTCTTACTGGGTACTCATTTTCAAAAACTCTCTTGGAGAAAATCCCAAGACCTGTTTAAAGGCTCTAGAAAAATGGTGTTGATCACTAAATCCCATTCGAAATGATAATTCTTTAATCGTTCCTTTGTTAGTTAATAAAACTTCTGCGGCATGTGTAATTTTTAGCTGCATTAAAAATTTATAAGGAGACCTGTGATCAAATCGTTTAAATAAACGACATAAGTATGATTCATTTAAACAGCAGAGTTCTGCAATCTGTGTTAAGTCAAAGATTTCCAGGAAACTCTGCTCAAGGATGTCCCTGCATTTTTGATATGTTTGAAATGCAGAGCTGTATATCTCTTTTTGATCCAATGAACTATCGGCGATTTTATACAAAAGCAATTCGAGTAAAGTGCTGCAGATTTTTGTACTGTACAAAGAGTTCTTCAGCCCTGATTCCACCAAATCCTCAAATGTGTGCAATACCATTGCTGGTTCGGTAATATGTACAACTTTTCCAACTAGTTCCAGTTTTTCATGCAATAAAAAAGAAGCCCGTATTCCTGTGAATGTTGCAAAGTATTTAACCAATGGTTGGGACAAACAGTTTTGAATTGAATGCGGAGTACCCGGACCGTATAAAAAAACCGTACCTGGAAACAAGTCATAAGTATTTTTATTTAATGTTAACACCCCTCTTCCTGAAGTAACAAACTCAAATGCATAATACGGAAAGTTTTTTCGATTAATACTATACCCTTCTGAGCAAGACTCCCTACCGCCGGCTATTACCTGTAAAGGAAGAGAGAAATCCTCGATTACCGCCCTGAAAAATCGTTTTGGAGACATTACCTGATTAGAAAAGAAGGGGGCGTCTTCAGTGGGAAAGTCAATAATAGGCATGTTCTGGTCTAATTTTTCCATTCCATTATACTATACAACAAGTTATAATAATTTATATATACAAAACACGTCACTTTTTGGAGGAAACAATGGCAATCAGCAAAATTATGAAAGGAGCTGTCCTACCGGGAAACAGCACTGTTGAATTTAAGGATTTCACAATTCCGGAACCTGGGCATGGCGAAGTTCTAATAAAAATGAAATCCTCAACAATTTGCGGCAGTGATATCAGAGCTATTTATCATGAACATTTAGGAAAAGGTCCTGAAGGATATCAAGGCGTTATTGCCGGTCATGAACCTTGTGGGCAAATCGTTGCTTGTGGACCAGGATTAAGAAGATTTAAAGATGGGGATAGAGTCGTTATTTATCATATTTCTGGTTGCGGAGTATGTAACGACTGCCGTAGAGGTTACATGATTAGCTGCACAAGTGAAGAATATCGTAAAGCATATGGCTGGCAGAGGGACGGAGGTATGGCTGAATATATGCTGGCTGAAGAAAAGGACCTTGTGCTTCTTCCTGACGAATTAACGTACACAGATGGAGCACAAGTCGCATGCGGGTTTGGAACGGTATATGAGGGAATTGAAAAGATAGGAATCTGCGGAAATGACGTTGTATTGGTCACCGGATTGGGACCAGTTGGATTAGCAGCTTTAATGCTTGCCAAGGCTTTAGGTGCCAGAAAGTTAATTGGAATTGATATAATACCTGAACGGCTTGAATTGGCTAAAAAGTTAGGTTTGGCAGATTATGTAATGGCTGCAGGACCAAAAAATGTAGCAGATATTTTAAAATTAACTAACGGAATGGGTTGTGAAAAAACTATCGACTGCTCAGCAAGTGACAAAGCCAGGTTAACGTGTATTCAGGCTGCAAGAAAATGGGGGAAAATCTGCTTTATTGGTGAAGGCGGAAGTGTTGAATTTCAACCAAGTAGAGATATTATCCATGATCAAAAAACTATTTACGGAAGCTGGGTAACCAATATTTGGAGAATGGAAGAACTGGTAGAAAGAATTGTAGACTGGGGAATACACCCGGAAGATTTGGTAACTCATCGGTTTCCACTGGAAAAAGCAGATGAAGCGTATGCGTTGATGGCAAGTGGGAAATGCGGTAAAGTTGCGATCGTTTTTGATGAAGAAGTAAAGTAGGAAAGCCATGGTCAAAAAGAGTATAGCAAAATTCCAAATAGCAGAGGATGCAATTGATCCTCAATTGGTACCCTATAAACAATGTTACAGTGGAGCAAAAATCCCCTGCATCGGTTTAGGAACATTTGGTTCAGATCATATAACAGCTAAAGAGATTGCCGGGGCAGTAAAAGAAGCTATTGCCTTAGGCTACAGACACATAGACTGTGCATCAGTGTATGGAAATGAAGCTGAAATAGGAAAGGTGCTGAAGGAGATCTTCAGCAGCGGTTTTATTAAACGCGAAGACATGTGGATAACTTCAAAAGTATGGAACGACAGCCATGGACAAGGGGATGTTCTGGTCTCCTGTGCTCAATCCTTAAAAGATTTGCAGCTTGATTATTTGGACTTATATCTGGTTCATTGGCCGTTTCCGAACTTTCATCCTCCGGGCTGCGACGTCACAAGTAGAAATGAATTGGCAAACCCATATATTCATAATAATTATATGAAAACATGGCGGCAGATGGAACGTTTAGTAGAAACTGGTTTGGTAAACCATATTGGAACTTCCAACATGACTATACCCAAATTAAAACTACTATTGGCAGATGCCAAGATTTTCCCCGCATGTAATGAAATGGAATTGCATCCTCATTTTCAACAGCCGGAAATGTTTGAATATGTGAGACAGAATAATATTGTCCCAATTGCTTATAGTCCAATAGGTAGTCCCGGCAGGCCGGGAAGAGACAGAACAGTTGGAGATACTGTGGATATCACAGATCCATTAATAGTTTCACTGTCAAATAAATATGGAGTTCATCCTGCAGCAATCTGTTTAAAATGGGCAATAAAAAGAGGTCAAGTCCCTATTCCTTTTTCTACAAACAGAAAAAACATTAGAAGCAATTTAGAAGCAGCAACTTCTACACCATTATTAGATGAAGAATTAAACCAAATATCTGCAATAGATAAAAATTGCAGACTCATAAAAGGACAAGTTTTTTTATGGAAAGATAGTCAGGATTGGCAGGATTTGTGGGATATTTCCGGGACAATTACCACACTCTGATGATGGGTAAATACTGTATATAGATAAGGTAATTTCACTATTCGAATAATTATTTACTGCACATCATAAACACCTCTTCAAATTAATATCTAATTTTTACCCGTTGGCCACATTCCAGAGATTCAAGCGCTGCTTCGGCAATCTGAACTGGTCTTATGGCATCAATTGCTCCAACAGGAACCTCTCCATCAGTTTCAATTGCTTCGAAGAACTCTTTCATCTCCTGAGTAAATGATGCCATGTAACGTTCGAGAAAAAAGAAGAGCGGCTTTTCTTCTGTTACCCCCTCGTCGTTACTCAGAACAATTGTGGATCTGGAATCATTCCGGCTGTGAACTGCTCCTTTGCTTCCAAAAATCTCGGCTCTCTGATCATACCCGTATCGATATAGATCTCCATCATAGACATGCGGCTCCCCATCGGCAATAAAGAGCTCCCACTCCAGAGGGAGCGGCGGGTTAGAAACAGGTTTACTCCTCTTTAGAATACTCATTGTTCAGCAGAACGCCCTAAAACGACCTCAACTTGACACACCTTTTATGACACACCTCGAATTGATCTGTAATGGGAGGGTGACACTCCGTTTTTTTCGACAAACTTCCTCGTGAAGTAATTGCTGTCGTTAAAACCTGAAGCATAGGCTATTTCCGTAATAGTTAGATCACTGCTTCTCAGAAGATGCCTTGATTTGGACAATCTCAAGTCAATAAGATATTCTCTGGCCGAGCAGCCCATTGTTTTTTTAAACACTCTTTGAAAATTCCGCAGTGACATATGTGCGATCTTCCCGAGGTTTTCAAAATCTATATTGCGGGCAAATTCCTTTTCCAGATAATTGATGGCCCTGGCTATACGCAGTAGCGATAGAGATTGTGGTTTCAAACTGTTTTCATAAGAACGGGATAAGTGAACCAGAAGGTTTATGAATAGGCTGATAGAAGCGGCTTTGAAACCTGCCCTTTCTCCCGTCAGCTCTTCTTTCAAGCTTCTGATAATTGCCAGGGTTTTTTTCAGCTCCTCCTGTTCCATTTTTAGACGACTTTCAAAGTTATGATTGTCCCTGTACTCTGGTTCCAGCTGAAATATGGCTCTGAAACCGGGCAGCTCTCCGAGGAACCAGTTGTTCATCTTCAATCCTTCAGGTTCAAATATTATGTTGATCAATGATAGATCTCTCATATTTTTGAATTGATGTTCCCGGTTACCGCCTATAACAAAAACGTCTCCCGCCGATACGGGGTATTCTCTGCCGTCTATGATATGTATAGCCTGTCCCTTTGTAACGACAAGCAACTCAGTGAACTGATGACTGTGAAGGTCAAACTCCGGTTGGGGATCTCTCTCGGCAATGATGAGAGGGAGATTGTTGTGAATAAAATGATCTTCTTTTTTTAAAGTTACTCTACGTTCTCTTTTTTTCATGAATGTCGTTAAAATGCTACTTTTTGTCGTTACTGTCAAGGTGAAAGCCGTTCAAAGACTCTATTCTATTAGGGGAGATTAACATGATAACACTAGCTTATACAGACAAAATAATTGAAGAATCTTATCAGTTGGCCCGGAAGCGCTACAAAGCTTTCGGAATCGACACAGACTGGATTCTGGAGAAATTAAAAGAAATCCCCGTATCCATTCACTGCTGGCAGGGCGATGATGTGACAGGTTTTGAAGAGTCGTCGGGAGGAGCCGGGGGTGGAACCCTATGTACGGGAAATTATCCAGGAAAGGCCGGCACACCGGAAGAACTTCGGGGAGATCTCGATGTTGTACTGTCACTGCTGCCGGGTAAACACAGAGTAAACCTGCATTCAACCTACCGGGAAACCGGGGGAGAAAAGGTCGAGAGAAACAGGCTGAGACCGGAACATTTTAAAAACTGGGTCCAATGGGCGAAAGAGAATCGTATAGGATTGGATTTTAATCCCAGTTATTATTCCCACCCTTATGCCGAATCAGGGCTAACACTTAGCCATCCTGAAAAAAAGATCCGGAATTTCTGGATAGAACATGGAAAAGCCTGCCGAAAAATATCATAATACTTTGGACGGGAACTGGGAACACCTTCGGTGATGAATACCTGGATTCCAGATGGATTTAAAGATATTCCTGTAGACAGGAAAGCGGCAAGACTCCGTTTGGAAGAATCGCTTGATGAGATCTTTTCTGAAGAGATCGATCCCCGATTTCATAGAGATGCTGTTGAGTGCAAACTCTTTGGAATTGGTGCGGAAAGCTGCACCGTGGGGTCTCACGAATTCTATCTCGGTTATGCTGTGAAAAATCGTAAAACACTCTGTCTTGATGCAGGGCATTTTCATCCCACAGAAATCATATCCGACAAAATAAGTTCTGTTCTGCAATTTGTTGACGAGATTCTGCTCCATGTCAGTCGTCCTGTGCGCTGGGACAGCGATCATGTTGTGATATTCGATGATGAGCTTCAGGCCATTGCTCAAGAGATTATCAGGGGAGGATTTACAGGACGGGTTCATATAGGGCTGGATTTCTTCGATGCTACCATAAACAGAGTCGCCGCCTGGATTATCGGAACCAGAAATATGATCAAAGTCTTATGCCTGGCCATGCTCGAACCCACTGATATTCTCAGAGAAATGGAGCTGAAAGAAGACTATACCGGGCGTCTGGCTCTAATGGAAGAGCTTAAAATGCTTCCCTTTGCTGCAGTCTGGGACTATTGCTGCCTCAAAGAGGGAGTTCCTGTCGGTTATAGCTGGCTCAGCGAAGTAAAAAAATACGAAAAAGAAGTGATGTTGAAAAAAGAGGAGAGAACAAAATGAATATTATTGAATTGAATAAAAAAGTAGAACTGGAGATTGCCAAGACTTCCGAGGCGGCTACCTATCTTTGGGAAAGGGAGTGGGCCGAGAGAAACGGAGGAAATATCTCTCTCAACATTACAGATATTGTCGGTGAACTGCCGTCCAGTTTCGAGGGATTCCGCTATGTCCAACAATCAGGATTCCCAGTTGAGTCGGCAGGTACTGTCTATTTTGTCTCTGGAACGGGTGAAAGACTGCGCGAACTTACAAAACCGGACGTTGCCGGTTGTATAATCCGCATAGATGAAAAAGTACAGGGGTTTCACATTCTCTGGGGAGGAGACAACAGTCCCGATTTCAGACCGACTAGTGAATTTATTTCCCATCTGAAAATCCATCTGGATAAAGTAGACTCGGGGTCGGATCACAGATCTGTCATTCACACTCACCCCATAGAGATGATCTGTCTCTCTCACAAAGCGGAGTTTCACAGAGATGAAGAAGCATATAATTTCGCCATGTGGCAGATGATAACCGAGGTGCGTTTTTTTGTTCCTAAAGGCGTCGGGCTTATACCCTATACTATGCCTGGATCGGAAGATCTTGCCGATCTGACTGTGGAAACTCTCAGGAAAAGAGATATCGCTCTTTGGAGCAAACACGGTGTAGTTGCAACTGGAAAGGACGCTCTGGAGGCTTTCGATTTCATAGATGTGGCCAACAAAGGGGTAAAGATGTACCTGCAGTGTCTTACGAGTGGATACGAACCGGTGGGACTGACTAAAGAAGAAATGGACGGATTGTTCTAATAGAGACAGAAGGAGTTAATGAAAGGTATAATACCCCATGGCAAGCCCTGGACCCAGAACCGCCTTTGGCAGTTCTTTTCCGCTGAAAACTGCTGAACGGGAAACCGTTCAGCTTGGGAGTTTCGCTTACGCAAAACTCCATGCTTTGGGTTCTGAACGGGAAACCGTTCAGCTTGGGAGTTTCGCTTACGCAAAACTCCATGC
>Ga0307989_1000723_pt1 | contig 19929 bp, 11 predicted proteins | sample EllFjometagen185_FD_203164 | JGI IMG/M metagenome (GOLD analysis project Ga0307989, IMG submission 203164) | Marine microbial communities from Ellis Fjord, Antarctic Ocean - #185 | ecosystem: Environmental > Aquatic > Marine > Unclassified | place: Southern Ocean | collected 2014-10-08
TTTTTGCGCGGAAAAAGAAGGCTGGTGGTTTTTTGCTTTGGGCTTTGCCGAGGGCGAAGAAGTTTTACCTGAAGAATAAGTTGAAGAATTTCGGGAGGTTTTTTTGGTGGAGGAGATGATGTTAATTTAGAATGTAAAATTTAAAATTCAGAAAAATTGGACTAACCTTCAAAAAGCCCCACCAATTTCTCCTTCCGAAACTCCTCAATCTCAAACGAACTTTCTGCAAATTCCTTCACCTTTCGCGAGTAAGCGAAACCAATCGCAGGGATGCCTGCTAGCTTAGCTGTGATGAGCGAGTGCAGGCGCATGCCGATTACGACGTCGAATTTTTTTACCTCCGAAATAACCGCATCTGCCGACTCCGCCAGCTCTAGGATTTTCCATAGTCTCGAGTGTTTTGAATTTCGACAGACCTTTTTCCAGACATTCAGATCCCCTTTTCCAAAAGCCGCAAAATAAATTCTGGCTTGATTTTTTTCCGAGATTTCATCCAAGGCCTTTGCGATTTCTGAGAAAAATTTTTCCTCGACCTTTGGGAAGCTTCTCAGAGAGATCAGGATTTTGATCACACCATGTTTTTTCAACTCCCGTGATTTCGAGATTCGATTCACCAGCCAAAAGCTGGAGTCTTTTCCTTGTCGGACTTTTGTTTTTGGGATTCCTAATTTTTTTAGCTCACTCACACTCGCGGAATCTCTCACACCGATCCACTCTGCTTTGCGCAGGCAAAAACGTAGAAATTTCTTGGCATGGTCTCCGTGCACTGGTCCAATCGATTGTCCGAGCAGAAAAACTGGCTTCCAAAAATAACGTGCGATGAGGAGGTGGAATCCCCAGAGAAAGATGGTGTGCCAGCTTTCTTCGTCGGTAAAAAGACCGCCTCCTGGAAAAATGACAGCATCTGCTTGACGAATTTCTCGCAAGCTACGCCACCAACCCCGTTGCCAAAAACTCCTGAAGCCGGTGGGGAGATGGGGGAGTGAGTCGACTCCGTGAAATCTCCTCACGAGATTTGGTCTACCACCTAGGACGGTTACTTTTGCTTTGGGAAGTTCTTCACCCAATTTTTTCAAAAAACCAGCGAGGATGAGTTCGTCGCCGATATTTTGGGCACCGAAGTTTCCGACAAGTACGAGCTTGGTTGTGGATTTGTCGTTGCGTAGTTTGGAGAAGGGAGAGATGGTAATTTTATAATTTTTAAATTTTTAATTTTAAATCTAAATTTTTAAAGTCTATTTTGATAAAGCGATTTTTTAAATTAAAGTTTCTAGTTTCTAGATTTTTTTGAAATTGTTGCGAGAATTAATACTAATTCGTGAGCTTCTTTCCAGTGTGCCCTGCATTCTGTCGCTTTTGTGGGAAGTGCTCGTGCCAACATGCGTAGCCAGTGTTTGCTTTCATTGGCTTCTTTTTGAGAGATGCGAATTTTGTTTGTAAAGTCTTTTTTAGAACTTGCCTGATTTGCTTCCATATAATTTGCCCCTATTGATGTAGCAGAGCGAATAAGTTGGGCAACAATGGGATTGTTAATCAAGTCCAGCTTAATTGTTCTCATAAAATCAATAATATTTTCACCAAACTTTTCTACTCGTTCTTCCAAATCATATTTCATGGAAGTCATTTGTTTAAAAATTATAAAATTAGGATTTATTTATAAAATTAAAAATTATAAAAATTAAAAATTTTCCACAAACTCTTTTATCGAAACAGTCTCTTGAGTATTTTCCTGTTCATTTTTCCCGCGCTTCCTCACACTAATCTTCCCGGACTTCGCTTCTTTTTCACCGACGATCAGGAGATAAGGGATTTTCATCATCTCACCATTTCTGACTTTTTTACTCAAAGAATCTGAGGACTGATCGATCTCGACACGCACGTTTTGAGCTTTTAATTTCTCAGCAAATTTTTCGCAATCTTTCACAAATTCTTCCGCGACTGGGATGAGACGAGCTTGCTCGGGGAGGAGCCAAGTGGGGAGCTCACCAGTGGTGTGTTCGAGCAGGACTGCGAGAAATCTTTCGAAAGATCCGATGATGGCGCGGTGGATCATCACGGGTTTGTGCTTCTCACCATCTTCACCGATGTAATTCAGGTCGAAGCGTTCGGGAAGATTAAAATCAATCTGGCAGGTGCCGAGCTGCCAGTTCCTTCCGATGGCGTCTTTCACATTGAATTCAATTTTTGGACCATAAAAAGCACCTTCACCTTCTTTCACACCCCATTCAAGCTTCAGTTTTCGCATTGCGTTTTCGAGTGCCTCGGTAGCTTTTTGCCAAGTGACGTCATCACCGATGGCCTTTTTTGGTGGTTTGGTTGCGATAAAAAGCTCGTAATCTTGGAAGCCAAATTTATCGTAAACGGCGATGGTGTGTTCGATAATTTCTACAATCTCTGCTTCCAGCTGCTCAGGTGTGCAGTAAACGTGAGCATCGTCTTGGCGAAATTCTCTCACGCGGAGGAGTCCGTGGAGGACACCGGATAGTTCAAGGCGATGGACGATGCCAAACTCGGCGATCTTCATCGGCAGCTCACGGTAGCTGGGGATTCGCTCAGCGAAGAGCTGGCAACCGCCGGGACAGTTCATCGGTTTCACGGCAAATTCTCTTTCTTCAAATTCAGTGAAATACATGTTCTCTTTGAAGTTCTCATAATGTCCTGACTGTTTCCACAATTCGCTGCTCAGAATGATTGGGGTGGAGATTTCCTTGTGTCCGCGTTTTTCATTTTCTGTTCGCATGAAGTTTATGAGCGCATCATAAACAAACTTTCCGCGGGGATGCCAAAAGGCTGCGCCGGGGGCTTCAGGGTGAAAGGAGAATAATTTGAGTTTTTTATTTAGTTCGCGGTGGTCGCGTTTGGTTGCTTCTCTCATGCGCTCTTCCCACTCGGTCAGCTCCTCTTTCGTCGCGAAGGCAACACCGTAGATTCGCTGCAGCTGTGGTCGTTCGTTATCTCCACGCCAATAACTGCCGGCGATTTTGGTGAGCTTCACGGCTTTGATCGCTTGAGTCGAGTCGATGTGAGGGCCTCGGCAAAGATCGACGAAACCACCAGTTTTGTAAAAGCTGACAGTTTTCTCACCTTCTTTTTTCAGCTCAGCGACGAGTTCGACTTTGAGATCTTGCTGGCTTTTTTTTAGAAATTTCTCAGCTTCTTCGATTGGTTCTTCGTATTTCTCAAATTTCAAATTTTGCTTGACGAGGTGTTTCATCTTTTTTTCAAGGATGGGGAGGTCTTCGGGAATGAGCGTTCGAGGCAGCAGGAAATCGTAATAAAAGCCTTCCTCAATCGCGGGACCGATTCCCAACTGTGCATCGGGAAACATCTCCATGACGGCGGAGGCGAGGAGGTGGCTGGCGGAGTGTTTCACTGTCTCTGGATCGGGGATGGTGGTTTCTTTTTTACTCATGTCTAGGATTTTAGGGTGATGGGGTGAAATTGTCATATTTTAGTTTTGTCTAATTTTGAACGAGCTGAAGGATTGATTTCACTAAGCTTTTGAAGCAACTCACATTTAAGCAGGGTAATTCATTAATTAGTAAAATAGGCATGGGAAACAAGCGACGACTAGAGGTGGTTTTGTCGTCGCTTGTTATGCTCTTGAAAAAGCATCCACGGTGCCCAGAGCCCATTATCTCTGGGGGTGAAGTCCGCAGTCCCTTTTTTCTTCAGATCTTATTTTGAGCTGTTTTTGAGATCCGCGACCCCTGAAAAAATGATGTCAAACAATTCGGGAACATCCGTTTCTTCAATGCAGGAAAATGCGATGCGCAAATCGGTTTTTCCCATGGAAATCAGCCCCACGCCATATTTGTCCAGAAGATGGACCCGAAGTGTCTCGGCGTCTACAGTCTTTAATTTTAAGCACATGAAGTACCCAGAATTAAACGGATAGACATCCCATGCCTTGGCGTACGTTTTTCCCTTTTTTCCAAAAAGGACGGTTTTCATTTTGAGGAATCTTTTTAAGAGTATCCCAAATTTTTCCTGTTTTTCCGCCACATAGCTGTCCGACTGCATGGATCTTAGCACCACGCTTTGCCCCAGGTGGGACGCATTTGAAATATTTCCCCTCACACATCCGGCGGTCTTTTTTTCAATGGCCTCGTAAAATGCATTTTGATCCCCATCCGCAGGACATCCATAGGTGATGAACCCGACTCTCAATCCCCACACATAATTCTCTTTGGTGGCGCCGTCCAGTTTGATGGCCAAAAGATTGGGATGGACATCGCACAGACGGGCAAACAGTGATTCTTTCATGATGTGGTCTTCGTAAAAAAGTCCGAAATAGGCGTCGTCCAAAACAGCCAGAACCTGGGTTCCAGCGCTGGCGACATCGGAAAGAATGCGGACCACCTCCTGGCCCTCGCTCTCAGTGAGAGTGTAGCCTGATGGATTCTGGGGAAAATTAAGCAATACGGAAATCTTTTTTTGTGTGGCCGCCTCTTCTCGGACCTTTTTTGCAAACGCGTCGACATTAAATCCTCGGTTTTCGGAAAAAAGTTCATAATGAGACAGGCGAACGTTTTTTCTCACGCCTAAGATCATGTTGTAGTTGCCCCACATCATCTCGGGGACGATGACCACATCTCCGGGGTTCAGCCATACTTCGGCGAAAATGCTGATGGCGTGGGTGATGCCGCATGTGACAACGGGCATGCCGATGGTTTTTCCTTCCAGGGACGGATTCTTTTGAAAAAGGGATTCGCGCCAGACGCGTCTTAAATCCGGCAGCCCAAAGGAGGGGGCGTAGGTCAGGGATTCGTTTGGGGAGATGGGACCCATGGAATCGGCCACCGATGAAAAACACATGGTTTCGCCTCCCTCTTTGGCGATGCCGATGGTGGCGTTGAGCCGGTGCGCCTTCTGTTTGGCCTCGGCGCTTTGGGATAAAATTCCCTTTGGGAAAAAAAGTTTTTGGCCAACGTCCGACAACATGTCATACACGTTTTTATTTCCAGATTCTATAATCTGGTTCAGCTCGCTTGCGAGATTAATCGCAGGCAGATTTTTTTTAAGATCTGCCAGTAGTTTATTCGCTCTTGGGTCAACCATAATCAGTTCTCCTTTTACTAGGGTTAGTGTTTTTTGGTTTCGACTTATTTTTTACGAGTCTCCACCAGACTAAATTTCAGCACTTCGGGAATTACTCTGAGTCTGAAATTTAAGCCGGCAGAGACTTGAGCTTTTTCTTGATTGAGCCAAAATAATTTTTTGTTGCGAACTTTAATTTTGCACCTCTGTAATTTGCAGAAATACAAACCGTAGATGTCAAAGAGCGATAGTTCGCCACAGCATTCACACAAAAGTGAAACTGGTGCGAAAAGTCTGGTATTTCACCGATTACGGTTGAGATATTTGAAGCGTCGAATCTAAACACCGACACAAACAAATTCTCCGAAAACCCAGAGGATTATTCTACGTCTGTCTTTGAGAAAGTCAAAGAGAATCGATTGATGGTTTCTGATTCTTTTGATTTAAAAAATTAGTCATCATTGGTTTTGTGCTGAAAACATGGGGAATTAATTTTCAAATTTACAAAGGCTAAATTTTACAAATAAACTTCAAGGCTCAAGTAAATCAGAACGATGACAAACAAAAAAACAAAAACATTAAATTACCCATGTGTAACTACTCTTGAGAATTAGGATTTATTTGAAAATTATGAGACTTGAGACTTCGAAAACTTAGGAGCTGTTTTAATCCAGCCAATGTGTCTTAATAGTTGTTAGATTCATAAAAAGACGAAGAGCTAGTCCCCAGCCGTCGTTGGTGAAATTGCGAAATAATTTTTGAGCAATTCCTCAGTGATTTTTTGAAAAAGAGGAGCCGCTACCACAGCTCCCCATTCCGAGACTCGCGATCGATCAATCTTCACAATTAAAATAAATTTTGGATTAGTTGCCGGCGCGTAACCGCCGAAAGCAGCACGCGTCGTACCTAAATCACTCAGCGCTCTTCCATTCAAATAAGTTTGAGAAGTGCCAGTCTTGCCCGCCACAAAATAACCCTCCACTCCTCCTGGTTTCGCATAACCCCTCTTGACCGAAGAAACTAGCATTTGTGTAATTGTGCGGGAGGATTCTTCATCAATTACTCTTCGAATTATTTCTGGCTCAGTTTTAATTCGTCTTCCATTCGACAGAATTTCTTCATCCACAATAAAGGGCTTCATCAACAAACCACCATTCGCCAGCGCAGAATAACCCGCTGCCATTTGAAAAAGATTCACAGTCAAGCCCTGTCCAAAAGCCTTGGTTACCAATTCCGACTCACTCCACTTTGTGTAATTCTCAATCGTGCCGGCGTCTTCTCCTTCAAATGCCACGTCACATCTTTCACCAAATCCAAACTTTCTGAGGTAATCATAAAAAGTCGATCGACCCAGCTTTTGCGCGATAAAAGTCATTCCAATATTACTTGAATTCTCAATCACCTCAGTCATGGTTTCTTGCCCAGCATATTTTCCCTCGGCATTTTTAATTACGACTGGCTTTCTGGTGCGGTAATTGATTTCATCCAATTCCACTGGCCCGTTGTAAGGGGAGCGGGTGAGTGAATTCACTTCACCTGCATCGAGAGCGGCGGCCATTACCAGAGGTTTGAAAACACTTCCCGGTTCATAAGGATCAGTGGCAGCTTTCAGCGTAAAGACTCCTTCACCCAAACGATTTTTATAAATTAATTTGCGAGATTCTTCATCATCACGGTATTCAGTAAAAACAGGGTAACGATAATTTTGGCGGATTACATATTCCGTTCCCCATTCGATGATGGTTTTTTCCCCCGCGGAAGTTTCCCACCACACTTCAGTTTCTTCGTGGACATTGCCTTCTTCATCTACCCATTTTTTCTCCCTTTCTTTTCTCTCCAGATCTTCTGTTTTGTAAACATCCCCGTAGGCATTCGGATTAAATTTGGGATGATGCGCGAGTGCGAGGATTGCTCCTGTGTGGGGATCCATCACGATCGCTTGTCCAGAATCTGCACGTTGAAATTCCACCACTTTTGCCAGCTCTCGTTCAGTAATTTCTTGAACAGCACGATCAATCGTGAGGACAACAGAATTTCCATCTTCCGCATTTTGAATCATCACATCTCCCGCTGAAATTTGACGATTGAAAGGATCGACTTGCGTTTTGCGTAATCCATCCTTGCCACGTAATTTTCTATCGAGAGCACCTTCAATGCCGTAAGCCCCCTTTTCATCATGATCGAGAAATCCGACCACTTGTGCAGCTAGCTCGCTCTCGGGATACACCCTCCGATATTCTGGGATTGCACCAATTCCACGAACTCCCAATTCAATAATTTCATTTTTTAAAGAAGGCGAGACTTTTGTGGCGAGTTTGGAATAGCGAACTTTTTTGCGAATCATGAGGGGATAGACTTCATCGTAGTCGTCGGCAAGAATAGTTGCGAGCTTGGTAGCGACATCTTCTGGATTGTCGATCAGGGTTGGGTTGATGATGATAATTTCATTTTCAATTTCCACTCCTGGCAGATGTGAATCTGCAACAAGCTTCACTTCTTCCTCCGAAACTTGATGCAGCTCTCTTCGAACTACATTTTTTGTTGTGAGTTTTGCGATTAGCTTATTTTGAAATTCATTTTCGGGATTCTTTTTAGCTCCATCTTCTTCTGAATTTTCATCGACCTTTTCTTCTACCAGCTGCGGGTCTTCAGCTGTTGGCTTCTCTTGAAGAAGGGGAAGCAGCATTTTTGCAACTACATCTTCGTTCCCACTTTCAATTAAAAGTGGATCTGCAAAAATTGTGTAAGTCGTGGAATTTTGTGCGAGGGGAAAAAGCTTGTTCGTACGGTAATCTCTTGCGTAAATATTTCCGCGTTTGGCAGGTAAAACTACTCCACGCGCATTTTGTTCTTCAGCCAAGTTTTTGTACTCTTCTGCATGAATAATTTGGAGCCAAATTAGTTTGCCTGTAATGACCGTGAAGAAAAAAATAGCTGCATAAAAAAGCGCATGAAACCGATTAGATTCGCGTTGATTGTGGTGGTGATATGAATACATAGTCTGGTGAAGTGTAGCAAAAAGCGGAAAAATCAGGAAGAAATAAAATAATTTAGAACCGTAGAGACGCCCCAGCGGGGCGTCTCTACCAAAATCCAAACAAATTGCCCAAAGCGACCTTTTCACCTAAAATCCCCCAGCTATTTTCAAGGAGCATAAAAGCTTCTTGTTCCTTAGCAACTTCACTAACTTTTTAAGATGGCTGAATTCGACCTTTCCAAAATACGTAATATTGGGATCATCGCCCATATCGATGCTGGTAAAACAACCACGACTGAGCGCGTACTTTATTACACTGGGCGCACTCATAAGATCGGTGAAACTCACGATGGTGCTAGTCAGATGGATTGGATGGAGCAGGAAAAAGAACGCGGTATCACGATTACTTCCGCTGCCACTTACTGTGTCTGGAAAGACTGTCAGATCAATATTATCGATACTCCGGGACACGTTGATTTCACTGTTGAAGTTGAACGTAGTTTGAGAGTTCTCGATGGCGGTGTTGCAGTTTTCGACGGGAGCCAAGGCGTTGAACCACAGTCCGAGACTGTTTGGAGACAGTCAGACAAGTACTCTGTACCACGCATTTGTTTCATAAATAAAATGGACAAAATGGGTGCTGATTTTGAAATGAGTGTTCAAAGTATTTTCGACAGACTTTCCACCAAAGCTTCACCCATCCAGCTTGCTATTGGTGCCGAAGCAGACTTCAAAGGAATGGTTGATTTAGTCGAGCAAAAAGCCACTATTTACAAAGACGAAGAAGGCAAAGAAACTGAGGAAATTGAAATTCCAGCTGATCTTCAAGAGTCTGCGAAAAAATGGCGTTTAGAATTAATCGAAAAAGTAGCGGAACATGATGACGAATTGATGAGTCTTTTCATGGAAGGCAAAGATCCCACTGCTGAGCAGCTCAACACTGGTATTCGCAAAGCTGTGATCAAGAATGAATTTTATCCAATAATGTGTGGCACAGCCTTAAAAAATAAAGGTGTGCAACCTCTTCTAGATGCCGTGAACGCCTATCTTCCTTCTCCGCTCGATGTGAAAGAATGGAAAGCGCGTGATGCAAATAACGAAGAACAAGAAGTGGCTGTGAAGCCAGATCCCAATGAGCCCATGGTCGCAATCGCCTTCAAAGTTGCTGCGGATCCTTTTGTTGGTCGAATTACTTTCGTGAGGGTTTATTCAGGTAACTTGAAAAGTGGAAGTTATGTCATCAACACAGCAAGTGGTGAAAAAGAAAGAATCGGTAGGTTGCTTCAGATGCATGCAAATGATCGAAAAGAAGTTAATGAAATTCCTTGCGGTAGTCTCGGTGCGGTAGTCGGTTTGAAAAAAACCAAGACGGGGGACACGCTCTGCGACGAAAAGAAAAAAGTAGCGATGGAGGCGATGACTTTCCCAGAAACAGTTATTTCTATTGCGATTGAACCGAAGACCAAAGCTGATCAAGAAAAGATGGGTATTGCTCTAAATCGCTTGGCAGAAGAAGACCCAACATTCAACGTGAGAAGTGATGAAGAAACTGCACAAACAATTATCTCCGGAATGGGAGAATTGCATCTCGATGTTTTGGTCGATCGGATGAAACGTGAGTTCAAAGTCGAAGCAAATGTGGGTAAGCCGCAGGTGGCTTACCGCGAGACGATTACCAAGCCGATGGAGATTGAAGAAAAATACTCAAAACAAACTGGTGGTCGAGGTCAGTATGGTCATGTGCTGATGCGTTTGATTCCACAGGAAGCTGGTGCTGGTTACGAGTTTGATGATCAGATCAAAAGTGGAAAAATTCCTAAAGAATTTATTCCAGCTGTAAACAAAGGTGTTCAAGAGGCCATGACTCGTGGTGTGATGGCAGGTTATCCGATGGTTGATCTGAAAGTGGAGCTTTATGATGGCAGTTACCATGATGTGGATTCGAGTGAGATGGCATTCAAAATCGCTGGTAGTCAGGCTTTTAAAAAAGGCGCGAAGACAGCTTCTCCTACTTTGCTTGAGCCAATTATGAGTGTGGAGGTGGTCACTCCAGAGGAATTCATGGGTGATGTGATGGGGAATCTGAACTCGAAGCGTGGTCAAATCGGAGAGATGACTGATCGTGGCACGGCAAAAGTTATCTCAGCGGAGGTACCTTTGGCGGAGATGTTTGGTTACGCCACGGATTTACGTTCGATGACTCAGGGAAGAGCGAATTACACGATGGAGTTTGCACATTATTCTCCGGTGCCGAATAATGTGGCGGAGAAGATTATTGAGAAACGTGGCGGCAGTTGATGGGTTAATCGGCTTCACCATTGAAAGTATTGATGAAAATCAAACCAGCTCTCAAATTTTCAAAGTCCCAAGTCTCATAATTTTCAAATAAGCCCTAATTTTCAAGTGTGTTTTGCACATGAACGACTTAAGATATTTCTTTTTTGCTTGAGTCTGTCGTTGTCTGATTTATTTGAGCCTTAAAATTTATTTGTAAAATTGAGCCTTTGTAAATTTGAAAATTCTTCACCTGATCCGGTGGTACTCGCTTGCTAAGAGTGGGTTCCACATCGCGCCGGTGGCGGACATGGCGATGTCGGCTGATTGCAGTCTTGTTGTGAAGTCTGCTGCTTTTGTGATGCCGCCTACTCCGCAGATCACAAATTCTTTTCCTAGTTTTCCACGCAGACTTGCTAATTCATCCGCAAAGTTTTGGGCGATTTCGCGGATGCCGAATCCACACAGACCGCTCGTCAATCGGCCTTCTCCAGTCAGGATTTGTTTTTTTTCAGAATCCACAATTTTCATCGTGAGGGTGTTTATTCCTGAAATGCCGTTTACAAATTCAGCGTTTTTTTCGACTACTTCGCGCATCAAGTTTAAGTCTGGAAAATTTCCGACTTTGATCAGGAGGGGGGTGTCACCAATTTCTCGGCGAATTGTTTTGGAGATTTTTGCAGAAAAATCTGCGTCCAAAAAAATACTGCCTTCACCACTTTGGACATTCGGACAGCTGTAATTGGCTTCGATGATTTTGGCGCCAGCTTCTTTGGCGAGTGCGGCGGTGCGTGCGTAATCTTCCTCCAAATTTTCGCTGACATCTGGTGTGCCTACGACGGATACGATCATGACTTGGTTTTCGGCGAGAAAAGAATTCGCGCGTTCGATGTCGGTCATCCACTCTTTGGGGTCTCGGGAAGGCATGCCGAATGAGTTTGTGATGGTGATTTTTTCAGAAGAAGTTAGCTCGTCGAGGCTGCCGATGATTGTTTCTCCAGTGTTTTTTGTGGTGAATTGTTTCTCGGTATTTACGAATACGCAGTTTGGTTGGGGGTGGGATTCGCGGGTGACGCTTCGCACTGTTTTGTAGACTGGGATGTCGAAGCCGAGTTCTGCGTAAAGTTTGATCCAGTTGGAATTCAGCAGTGGTCCGGCGGGCACGCCGATTCTGGAGTTTAACTTGAAGCCCAAAAGTTCTACTTTTTTGGCAGGAATTTCTCGTTTGGGAATTTCCTTTTCAAAAATTGGTCCGTGTTCAAAGTTCCAATCGTAGCTTTGCGAGACTTGGTAGGTTGGATTCATTTGTTAGTTGGTAGACGGTAGATGGTAGTTGATAGTTTGTAGATTTGGAGAATGGAGATCAAAATTAATCGGAGTGAGTCCAACACAGTCAAAATTTTGTGCCTTTGACGTTGATTTTTCGTTTGGTCATTGAGAGAAAATGGTGATTTTTATCAGTCTGAATTGTAGCAAAAAAGATTGTTTTTACCATTCACTGTTTGAGTGGGATGAAGAAATGAAATTGTTCAAAATCTGTTTGAAAATCAATGATGAAAAATTAGAGCAAAAAAGTGAAAAACCGACACTTGGAGGGCTTTAAATGTCTATTGAGGGGTACTTTAGAGCTTGCAAAAGGGAGAATCGAGTGCTGGCTTAACTTTTGGCTTAGATAAGCCAACATCTCGAAAAAACCGACATTTGAAGGGTCTGAAATGTTGGTTTTGGAGTAATTTTTGATTTTTTTGGGTTGAAAATTTGGCAGGAAAAAAAGGGCGCTGCTTGAAATTTATCATTTTTGTTTTTGGCTGTCTGACAGAAAATATGATTGTATTTTTTTGGAAAATTTGTAAAAAAGAAAACTACAAACAAGATTGTTGGCTGCTTACTGCAACATCTTTTTGCGATGGGGTTTTTTCAGCAAACAGTAAAAATTGCCGGAAGCAACAAGTTTTTTGGCGCCTGCTGTGAATGCGAATAAAAAAGATTCTTTTGCTGAGACAGCACAGCTGTCGATTTTAAAAAATTAAAGTAAAATAATAGTCGCAAAGATTGGAATCTCGACAAATCCGTGATTTCAAGAAGCAGTGCAATTTAATTTCAGACTAAAAAAATATTTCTACCAACGTCTGGATTTTTGAATCTTTTTATGCTAAAATTCTCCGATGCTTAAGGTAAGAACTTAAATAAAATAAAAATGTTTAACAACTTTGAAAAGTTCACAAAAGAGGCCAAGCGAGCTCTTATCGTCGCGCAAGATCAGGCGCGAGAGGCGGGTTTGAGTTATGTTGGGACTGAGCATATTTTGCTCGGTATTCTCACACAGCCAGAAAGCTTAGGCGCTAGTGTTTTGCTTGGATTTGGCGTTACTGTTGAAAATGTAAAATTGGTTCTCCAAACCGTCGGCAGAGTGCAGAGTTCACGGAAAGCTAACGCCGAAGAGTCGGGCAGTCTTTCTGGTTTTGCCAAAAAAGTTATTGAAGATGCCATTCGTGTGGCTTACCGCTTCAATCATTCCGCAGTCGGGACAGAGCATTTGCTTTACGCTTTGATTTCACAGGAAAACACAGCAGCCACGGTGATTCTCGAAAACATGAAAATTCGACCAAGCGATATTCAAAAACAGATCGAAGAAATTTTTCGTGATGCGGCAGAGGCGCAATCGATGCCCAAAAACATGCATCCTTTGGAGATTTTTTTTGGAGGACTGCAACAGGTTATTTCTCGTCAAAGTCCGCAACAGGGTTTCGAAGATTCCTTCGGACACAAGGAAATGGCAGGGGCAGGGCAAGCATCGGGATCTCCTCGACGCAGACAGTCCAAGACTCCGGCGTTGGATTATTTCACCACGAATCTCACTGCAGAGGCTCGTGCAGGGAAGCTCGATCCAGTGATCGGGAGAGAGAAGGAAATTGCCCGCATGGTGGCGATTCTTAATCGCAAAACAAAAAATAATCCCGTTCTTACTGGTGAGCCGGGAGTGGGCAAGACGGCCGTGGTCGAGGGACTCGCGCAAGCAATTGTTGCCGAAAAAGTTCCGGCTTCGATGTTGGATCGGAAAGTTCTCATGATTTCGATGACGTCTTTGGTGGCTGGCACGAAATACCGTGGTGAATTCGAAGAAAGATTCAAGCGCATCATTGACGAGGCGACGAAGTTTTCCAGCGAGGTGATTCTTTTTCTGGATGAATTGCACACAGTTATTGGAGCTGGTGCAGCGGAAGGTTCGCTGGACGCGGCAAATATTCTCAAGCCGGCTTTGGCGCGAGGAAAAGTTCAAATTGTTGGAGCCACGACGCTCGAAGAATTTCGAAAGCATGTTGAAAGCGACAAGGCTCTCGCTCGTCGATTTCAGCCAATCACTGTTTCTGAGCCGAGCGAGGAGGATTCGATCAAGATTCTCGAAGGTTTGCGATCCAGTTTTGAAAAACATCACGGACTCGTGATCGAAGATGAGGCTTTAGTCGCCGCGGTCAAAATGTCAAAGCGCTACATTACTGACAGATTTTTGCCGGACAAGGCGATTGATTTGATTGATGAGGCTTCTTCTCTCAAGGGTGTGAAACAAAAAGGAGATTCTCGTGAAGTTAAAAAATTAAAAGAAGAATTGTCTCAGATAATTTCCGAAAAGGAGGCGGCTGTTTCCGGTCAAAATTATGAAGTGGCGGCGAATCTGCGAACGCGAGAGTTACAGATTAGAAATAAGTCCGAAGAAGTCAAAAATCCTACGACCTCAAAAGATGGTGAGCAGTTGAAAGTTTCTTCGGAGGACATTGCAAAAGTAGTGGCTAGCGCTACTGGTGTGCCGGTTGGCAATCTTTTGGCAGAGGATGTTGTTCGCTTGAAAGACTTGGAAAAAGTTTTGGCGAAGAGAATAATTGGTCAGAAGACAGCGGTGAAATCAGTCTCGCAAGCAGTTCGACGTTCACGAGTGGGGATTGCTGCTCCGAATCGACCGATTGGTTCCTTCATTTTTCTCGGTCCGACGGGCGTGGGGAAGACTGAGCTGGTCAAGACTCTTGCTCGAGAAGTTTACGGGAGCGAGGATGCCATGGTGAAAATCGACATGAGTGAGTTTGCCGAAAGGCATTCTTCTTCTCGTTTGGTTGGCGCTACGGCTGGTTATGTCGGTTACGAAGAGGGCGGACAACTGACAGAGGCGGTTCGCAGGCGTCCTTATTCGGTGGTTCTTTTTGACGAGATCGAAAAAGCGCATCCTGATTTTCAGAATCTCTTGTTGCAGATTCTCGAGGACGGTTACCTGACTGACGCGCGAGGTAGGCGGACGGATTTTCGCAACACTATTATCGTGATGACTTCAAACATTGGCGCGGAGAGAATGACGACGCAGGCTGGCAAGATTGGTTTCGCGGTTGGTGCGGAGCTGCGTGATGCGAAGGCGGAATTCGAAGATGTGAAGTCGGATGTTCTCAATATTCTGGAGGAGGGTTTCCGTCCAGAGTTTCTCAATCGTGTGGACAAGGTTATAGTTTTTGAGCCTTTGACTCATCCTGAGATCAAAGAAATTGTGAAGTTGCATTTTGGTGATTTGGAAAAAAGGTTGCAGGAAAGAAAGCTGAAGCTCGAGCTTAGCTCTACGGCTTTGGATTATCTGGCGGAAAAATCTTATGATCCGAAGTATGGTGCTCGTCCGGTTCGGCGGGCGATCACGGAGAGGATTGAGGATGAGCTGGCTGGTCTTATTTTGGATGGGAAGTTTAAGGATGGTGATACGATTGAGGTTGTTTTCTCGAAGAAGGCGGGGGAGTTGTCGTTTAAAAAGAAGAGAAAGTAGATTCAATGTCCAATTATCAATGTGCAATGTTCAATTAATTTCCCAATTGCAATGAATCAATGTTTGCAGAAACGCCCCGTTGGGGCGTTTTTTTAAAGTAGTTGATTACTGAGCTTTTGTTTTTTGGCTAAACTGACCAAAATGTAGTCTTCGACAACTTCGGCTAATATTTCTCGAACTGATTCTACGCTGTCAGATTGCGCATAAGCTCCAGGTAGGTTGGACACGCTGGCGCACCAACTTTTGGTTTCGGATCGTATTCGTATTCCGCTTTGCGGAGAAGTTCTTCGATATAGAAAGGAGGAAGTAAAGTTATGTCTTGATTTTTAATGCAATTAAATTATTTTTTCTGTATTGGTAATTTATTCGTATTGAGTTACAAGTTCCAGTTTCTCCAAAGGAATGTCTAATTTTCCATCAGAAATATTTGGATATTTTGTGTAAAAAACATGAACTACACCATTACTAATTTCCACGGTGTTTGTAGCTAAAGGCGTAAGCTCTTTGGTACCATTATCGTGATAAAACACAATTTGGTTTGTCCCAGATCTTACATCATTGAGTATTTCCTCCATGCGCTGTTCACTATATGGTCCAGCATACTTTTTTATGTCTCGTTCTGATATATTTCTTTCGGAGGGATTTATATCACTGTTTGGTTGTTCTGCGTTTATGAATTTGTTGATTAAAGTTGACCATTTGAATTGAATCTTAAATTAAAAAAATACCCTTGTCAAGTCTAAATTCGTACTAGAATTCAAGTGGTTTACTTGAGTTATTGTTTTCCTCGTCGGAGGAAACGCCCCAGCGGAGCGTTTCAATCAATGGAATTGCACATTGAAAATTGAACCTTCTTAAAAACTCCACTCTCTCTCCTCCCCCAACTCCACCTCACCCTCAAAAATCTGCACACCATTTTTTTCCACGAGCTTCTCAATTTTTCTCACGCTATCCCCACTCTGAAACTCACCCAGAAAAGAATAATTAGCCTCAAGTTTTTTTGGCAGTCGGTATCGCAGGATTACTTCTCGGGAAAATTTTGGCTGAACAGTCAGTGAAAACATGAAGTAGGTTTTGCCTTCAGAAATCTTCGTTTCCACGCGATCCCGTGGAATTCCTTCCACCGCGATCAGCTCACTGCCGAGTGGCACGAAAACTTTTATGAGATCGATATTTCTTCCCCTGCCCAAAAGCTCTTTCAAATCCTCCGAAAGAGGAACCCCAAAATTCTTTGCTAGTTTTTCGATTTTTTTCTCAGCTCCTTTACTCCATCCATGTTGTCGCAGGATTTTCAGCTCATTGATTACTTCTCCTTTGGTTGAAATTTCCGAGCCATGAGTGATTTGATTCTCGCAGTATTTGTCGCTTTTGTTGCCGCTCAGGGAAGTATTTACGACGAAAAGGTAGTCACCGTTACTTTTGCGTAACTTGTTTTCCACCCCTGCTGCTGTCGCAATTTTTTGTAGGTCGGGATTTTCTGAACTGAACTGAAGCTCTTTTTCTTGGATCGCGTTAAACATAATTTCGGCAAGATTTTGAAGCGGAATTTTTTTGAGATTTTCTTTCAGGTTTCTCCATACCTCATTCAAAATTTGCTTTGGTTTATCTGCTCCGTCTAGCTTCGTCTCAATTACGAGTGAGAGGAGGAGATTGAGATCTTCTGCTGGAATCTTTTTCTCAAATCTTTCCAACTTTATTCCTCCGCTGGCGCTGGCTAGTTTCGTCAGCAAAGTGGAGTTCACAGCTATCACGCCGTCGACGCTTCCGAAGCCGGCCTTTTCAAATAAAAAACTGGCAGTTTTCGCAGAGCTGGGAAAATCGGGATGATAATTGGCGTCGCGTAATCCCCAGTTGCCGGTGATGAATCCGAAACCTTCTGGTGGATCGAGATGCTGTGTGAGCTGACCGTCTATTTCGTAGACATTTTTGATCTCAAATTTTTTCACAAAGCCATTGCTCAAATCCAAGATACCTATATTACCGATGAAGCCGCCTGTTGGTCGGATCTCATCTGGGTTTTGAAAAAGCAAAAGATACCTGCGTGGAATTTTGTCACCCAAAAAATTTGGAATTTCCGGTAGGGCACCTGTGACTGATTTCATCATTTCCAAAAAGTAATTCAGCTCACGGCTTGTTTTTTTCACTTTGGATTGCAGTTCAACTGGTAATGAATTTGGCTCCACTAAATTTAGGATCGTGATGGCATTTTCCAGCTCACTGATTCCTCCTAGGATTTGTGTGATTGGAGAATGAAGCTGGTTCGAAAAAGATTCAACTGAATGATTCAGATTAGTCGCTTGTTGTCTGACGGACCAAGTCTTCAGCGCGAGCGAAATTTCATCTGCGGCTCTGGCGAATTTTTCGCCACCGCTGGCGAGGAATTTGCCAGCAGTGATCAGGCGGCTGCCGGTTTGGACTTTTTCAGTCTGTGTTTCTAGGATGGCGCCAGCTCCTCCGAGCACCATTAAATCTTTTTCAGCTTCGCGCAGAATTTTCACTGCTTCAGCAAAATGATTTTGCGAAGCGATGAAATCGCCACTGGCAAAAGTTTCGGTAGCGGTGATGAGGTCTTCGATTCCTGAGAATGCGCTGACGACGGTTTTTTCCATGACTTGCTTCCCGCTCCCAAAAATTCCCAAGAGATTCAGCAGAAAAACAAAAGCGAGTGAGGCCACCATGATTTTGAAACGCGAGGTTTTTTTCGCAGAAGGCTTTTCTCCCGAGGGGAGATAGATGGAGTTCAGAGAAGATATTTTCTTTCTGCGCAGATCAAATTCTCGAGCTCCAGAGTTTGCAATATTTTTGCTGATGGAGCTTCGGGCGGATATTTTTTTTAGCTGCAAAACATTTCGATACATTTTCTCACTACGTTGCACGACCAACGGTTTGCTAGCGCGCTTGCGTAAATCGATGATTTTTTTTCTGGAATACATGGCGGTTAGTTCGTAGTTCTTGGCTCAAGTTTATAGTTTATTTGTTACTGCTAAGACATTCAGAAAATCTAAAGAATATCTTGAAAATTAGGAAAGCATAACAGCATACGGCATACAGCATAAAAATATTGAAGGAGCTGATAATAAAAACTGTATGCTGCTATGCCGAGTGCTTTTATGCTCATTGTTTAAATTTCGGCGGCTCAATATTAAAAATCACATTATTTCCCTAGAAGTATCTCTGTCTTCACTCCATCTGCCTCGAAATCAACTCCAGCGATGAAAAAACTGAATGGTGCGAGGAGGGGAGTTTCTTTGTCTTCCAAGCGCCCATAAAAAATATTCTCTCCTTCCATTTCGCTTTCCTTGATTAGCTCTCCAAAGATTTTTTCTTCCTCCGTGAATCTGGTGATCATTTTTTTCAGCACCTCTTTTTCACTTGCGAATACCAAGAAATTTTCGAGTTGAACAAAATTCAAATTGTACTCTGAGAAAATTAAACTTGTGATTTTTTGGGAAGCAAAAAATTCTTCTTTGATTTCAACTTCTCCAGTGTTGTTCAGCTGGTGCGCGAGGGTGGTGTCGGGTAGTCCTACTAGCTTTCGTTTTGCGATCAATTTACCGTTTGATGTCTTTAATTTTTCTAGCAATGTCGGAAACTCTCCCTCAAAAACACCAGCGATTCCGTCTGAGATTGTGCTGCTCAGGGCACTCGTATTTGCAAAAAGTGGGGCTAGGTCTCTCGTCTTAAAGTTGCTTCCTAGCCATTTCTGAATAATTTTATTTAAAAAACTTTTTGTGAGAGTGCTTAGGGTTGAGTTTGTTTTTTGGCTTGCCCCTAAAAAATGTTCGATTTTTTCATTCAGATTATTGCTTGCAAAAAAGGCTTGGGTTTCTGCTCCAAATAAATTTAGAGTTTCAAGATTTATTTTTTTAGCTTTACTGAAAAAAGGTGAGTTCCTCACAAAGTGGTCTTTGAGAATCAAGCTAGTTTTGATCCTAAGTCCGTTTTCGATACCTGAAGAGCTTCGATTTTTATTCGCACTGAAAGTGATCCCGCCTCCTTGCCATAAATTCAGCAAGGGTGTTGCTAAAGCTTTTTGGATGCCGTCGAAACGATTTTCAAAAAACTTATTTAGAAAATTGGGCGTCAGGAGGACAAAGCTATTTCCGCGAGGGTTTTGTTTACTGATTACGGTGCGAAAAGTGTCGCTGTTGGCAATTCTTCTTTCTGGTGAATGAATTGCGGTGGCGATTTTTTGAGAGATTTCTAGGCTGGAAGCTAGGATTAGATTTTTTCCCACGAGCATAAAAGTGAGATTTTTACTGCTGGGGAAATAGTAAATTTTTTGATGGAGGAAGTTTTGAGTTTTTAGCTCTTCGCCTTCGAGAGTTTGTTCTTCAAAAAATTCCAGAATTTGATCTCGTTCTGTGAAATCAAAAATTAGCGCAAAATTTTGAGGATTCACATTCTTGCCAAAAAAGGCGACGCCAACTCGATTTTCCGCAAAAGCGAGTAATTTGGATGTATCTGCTTGAGTTAAATCTCTCAGTTCGAGCAAGCTTGAGGCAGGGACTCCGGTAAAAAGTTCTGCGAATTTAGAATTTTCTTCGTTCAGTTTCATCTCTCCAAAAAAAAGCGTTTCTTCACTTGGCAGTAGTTTTGCCAAGGAGCTGGGTTGAAAATATTTAGCGAAAAGGAAGAAGCCAATCGTGGCTAAAATTCCAGCTGAAAAAATTGTCAAAAGTACTCCGATGACGAGATTTTGTTTTTTGAAAGTTTTTTTTCTCACAGGGTTGAGGGTAAGTTTTTAAGGTTCGTAGGAAAACATAAATTATATTATCGGCCGCTACTCTCCCCACCACTAAAGTGGTGGGTTAACGCCTCGATTAATCATTGTTTTTTTACA
>Ga0307989_1000724_pt1 | contig 19897 bp, 22 predicted proteins | sample EllFjometagen185_FD_203164 | JGI IMG/M metagenome (GOLD analysis project Ga0307989, IMG submission 203164) | Marine microbial communities from Ellis Fjord, Antarctic Ocean - #185 | ecosystem: Environmental > Aquatic > Marine > Unclassified | place: Southern Ocean | collected 2014-10-08
TGGGTCTTGTATAAGTAGAAATATGCGTCCTGAAAGCCTGCCTGACCGGTAGGCAGGGACAATTTAATTTAAGTTGCCTTTTCAAGGCGAATACTTGAACACGACATTTCAACCCATGGCCTTGCCATTGGGCTGAAATAAGCAGCACTTTCAGTGCGAAACAAGAAAGTCCATTAATCAAGGTTCAACTCTTGATTCGCATTAATAGTATTTAAAGCTTGCTCCAAATCATCAATCAAATCGCCGGCTTCTTCTAACCCAACAGAAATGCGCATATCTCCCAACGAAATTCCAAGTCCTTTAAACTGTTCAGTGCTTAGTTCCTTTAAATAACTAATAGCAGGTGCATAAATCAAACTTTCGTGACCACCCCAGCTAACGCCAATTTTAAAAATATCGAGGCTGTTAAAGAAGGTTTTTATTTGCGATAAATCTTCAGTTTCTAATTTGAATGCCAATAATCCACTAAAACCTGTCATTTGTTTTTTTGCCAATTCGTGTTGAGGAAAGCTTTTTAGACCAGGATAATTTACAGTCTCAACTTTTGGGTGCGATTCTAAAAACTCAGCCACTTTCATGGCATTTTCCTGGTGAGCTTTCATTCTGATGGGAAGTGTTCGCAAACTACGCATTAACAACCACGCTTCAATTGGTGCAATTTTACTGCCAAGCAATTCAAATTCGTTTACACTTATACTGTCTATGTCTTGTGTTTTCCCAATAACCAGACCCGCAATAACATCGGAATGTCCACCAATGTATTTCGAACACGAATGAATTTCCAAATCAATGCCCATTTTTAAAGGTTTCTGAAAAATAGGACTTGCCCATGTATTGTCGATTATTGTTTTTATTCCTTTTGAACGAGCCAGTTTGCAAATGCTTACAATATTTTGAATGCTAAAAATTGCAGTGGAAGGACTTTCTAAATAGAATAATTTTGTGTTTGGGCGAATCGCTTCTTTGTATTCATCTAAATCGTTACCCGAAACAAAGGTGGTTTCTATTCCCATTTTCTTTTTCAGATAAACGGAGATGAGATTATTGGCTGGCCCGTAAATGTTTTTGATGGCAATTATATGATCTCCGACATTCAGAAAATGCATAAGTGCTGCTGTAATTGCCGCCATACCCGATGCAAAAAGCCGGGCTTTTTCACCACCTGAAAGTTTAGCTAATTTCTGTTCTACAATATTAACCCCGGATTTCTTCCCCGCGAATAAATACTGGTGTTAATTCTGTCATCAAAAGCTGCATCAATGGCATCCCAGTCTTCAAAAGTAAAAAGGGTATTCTGGAAAATTGGCGGAACAACAGCACCTTCGTAATTTTCTCTGTTTTCAGCAAAATGAGAAATCATCGTTTCTGGTTTCCAATCTTTTTTCATTCACATTTGACTTAGTTAATTATTTGTATTTCAATTTATTGCAGCTATAAGATTGCGGCGAAAGGTTACCAGTCTTTTCAAATCGGCGGTCACGGTTGCGACTTGGTTTTTTATTTAATTTGTAATCACCGGGCTAAACAGGCTGTGTGAAAACAGTCTTTTTATCCTTTACCGTCCCATTTATGGGACGGATTTTGCGATGACATAAACTGCTGGACTTTAGTCCAACTATCTTATATTCAGGACTAAAGTCCAATTCTCTTTCTCTATTCAATAACCGTTGGATAAATCCAACGGCAAAGGGATAGTCCCATTTTCACACAGCCTATTTTACCTGCTGTTATTGATTTCTTTTATTTACTTTTTTGTCTCTCTTCTCTTTATAAAAACAGCCAATTCCGGTAATTGCCAAAATTGGTGCTACAATAATATTTGTCAAAGATAATATTTGCCAGTGCCAATAATCGGCGTACGAAACTCCCAATGTTGCAACTATAAAAATTGTGGTGGTTGTCCACGGAATAAGACTTTCAATCATTGTTCCGTAATCTTCAAGCGAACGCGATAAAACTTTGCGCGGGATTTTTAAATTATCGTATTTTTTTACAAAAGCATCGCCAACAACAAAACTTGTGGCGTACTGATTTGAAGTCATTGCATTAGTTAAACTTGAAGAAACCAATGATGAAAGAATAACTGAACTTCTTTTTTTAGCAAATCGAAATACGCGTCCTACAATTGTGGTCATTGCATTAATTTTATCTATTGTTCCGATGTAAACAAAAACCATAATTGAAATAATAATTGGTTCGCTTAACTCATACAAACCGCCTCGATTAAATAGTTGATTAATATTCTCGGGAACTTCTTTAACCCAAAATGCCATTTCCGTGTCGAAGCCTTTGTAAATGGTTTGAATTACATCTGAGAATTTGAAGTTCTGAAATATAAATGCCAGCACCACTGCAATTACCGTTGAAGTAAGCAAAACAGGAATTGTTGCCTTTTTTCGAATTGAACCGTACAAAATAATTGCAGGTGGAATTAACAGAAACCAGGAGAAATTAAATATCGATGCAATAGAATTCAGTGTAATATCTACTTGTTCTGTTGCACCAGGTAAATTCTCGGCAGGATAAATAAAACCCAGAACAAAAAAAACGATGAGTGAAATTATTGCCGATGGAAAGGTTGTGTAAGTCATGGATTGAATATGGTCGAATAATTTTACCTCAACTGCCAAAGCTGCAATATTTGTTGTGTCGGAAAGTGGCGACATTTTATCGCCAAAATAGGCACCACCGATTATTGCACCTGCCGTAATTCCAAGATGTGCATTTACCGTAATTGCAATTCCCATAATTACCACGCCAATTGTACCAATTGAACCCCACGAAGTTCCGGTAACAGTCGAAAAAATAATGGGTACAAAAAATGCTAAAACATAAATATAATCGGTATTTATAATTTTAATTCCATAATAAACCAGCATTGGAATTGTGCCGCTAACAATCCAGCTTCCAATAATTAAGCCGATTGCAAAAAGGATAAATAATGTTGGCAAAGCTTTTTTTAGTTTGTTAATTATACTTTCCTGAATTTCTTCCCATTTATAGCCTAATATCCGTAGTTGAGTAATTGCAAAAATAGAGGCAGTTAGAAAAACAATTTCCAGTGGAAGTGCTTCCTGATGAAAAAACACAGGCCTTAAAACTAGCCCATAAATAATTACTATGAAAAGAAAAACTACAGGAAGTAACGCTTGTAAAAAATTTGCTTTTTTCTCTTTTGGTTTTGTCATAAAATTATTTCAATTCCTTATTTGGTTCAGCACCCATTTCTAAAAATAATTCGCCTCCCGAAACAATCTCGTCGTGATATAAAAACATACGATTCAAAGTCTTATCGTTTAATTTAACGGACTGAATATATAAATTCTTTTTGCTATTATTTTTTGCAACAATCTTGAACTGTTTTCCTGAATAATATTTGTTGTCTAACGAAATTGTAATTTCATTAAAAATAGGGCTGCCAATTTGGTATTTTGGGTTTTCAGTAGCACCAGCATCCAACTGAAACAAGCCGATTTTCATTAATACTGAAAGCGATCCCATTAATCCCTGGTCTTCGTCGCCGTTAAAACCAACATATGGAGAAACGCCCGTGTAAACAGAATCGATAACTGCGCGGCTCCATTTTTGGGTTAACCACGGCGCACCAACTGCATTGAAAATAAATGCGGTTTGCATTGAAGGCTGATTTCCGTAATTAACAGATATGTTTCGGATTCTTTTTCGTGTTTCATCTGCATGCGATTTTCCTGAAGTAAATCCAAGCAATTGAGATTGGGCAAATTCATTATTTAGTTTACTTGCAAGGGCTTCTTTTCCTCCCATTAATTTTGCCAGTCCATTGTAATCGTGGGGAACAAACCAGGTCATTTGTGCTGCATTCGATTCAACAAAACCTACATTTTGGTATTCATACGGGTCGTAAGGAACCCGCCAGTTTCCATCAATATCTTTTGGGCGAATAAATCCATAACTTGTGTCGAAAAGGTTTTTCCAGTTGTTTGAACGTTTTAAAAAATATTCGTAATCATCGGTTTTATTTAACGATTTTGCCAGTTGTGCCAAAGTCCAGTCCTGAAAAGAATATTCCATTGTCATTCCGGCACCATCTTTATGCATTCCTCTAATTCGGGGTTTGTAAGGGTAGGGGACGTAACCATTTTTAATGTACGGTTCAATGCCACCGCCTTCAGAAGTTTGATGTTCGTAACCCGATTTTCCCATAATTCCACCTGGCATGTGATTTTTCTTTAATCCTTCGTAAGCGAGGTTAATATCAAAATCGCGAATACCTTTCATCCAGATGCTAACCACAAATGGAGTTGAGGAAGCTCCAACCATTACATAAGTATAGTTTCCACCGGAAGGGCCGCGCGGAATTAAACCACCGTCGTTGTAATAGTTTAACATCGAATTGCAAAAATCGGAGGCAACTTTTGGGTAGGCGAGTGGCCAAAGTGTAGAAATTGTCCATTGTGCACCCCACATTGCATCGAAATTATGGTGGTTGAATTTTGGCTTCCCATTTTTATCTATTGGAATTTGTTTGATTAATCGTTCATCTCCTGTAAAATCGGAATATGTTCCGCTGGCATCACTAATAATTCGGCGGCCTTGTAATCCGTGCCAGAGGTCGGTGTAAAAACGTACCCGGTCATTTTGAGTTGCTCCTTTTACTTCAATTTTGCTCAGCCAATTGTTCCATTCTTCTTTCGATTCAGAAACTATTCTATCAAAATCCCAATGTGTTAATTCAGCTTTAATATTCTTTTTTGCCTGTTCTTCGTTGGAATACGAAATACCGACTTTCATAAAAACGGGTTCATTTAGATTATCTTTTAAAACTAACAGTGCGCCTGAATTTGTTCCCTTAACTCCCTTACTATTTTCGCTTATTTTTTCATCAGTCCAGGTAATCAGTTCTTTTACCGGTTTATTTAATTCGATATGAAAAAACACAGGTGTTTCTTTTGGTCGGCGGCGTGTTGATGCATTCATCACATACCCCGAAAATTCGTGGGAATTTATTTTTTTGATTTCGCCTTCGCTTATTGCGCAAGGTCCGTTTGGGCCATTTAATTTAATTAAAATTGATTTCTGATTTTGATTTTTGAAAGTGTATTTATGAAATCCAACGCGGGTGGTTGAAGTTAATTCGGCTGTAATATTAAATCGGTCGAGTTCAACTTTATGATATCCGGGTGCTACAATTTCAGTTTCGTGCGAAAAAGGTGAATAGTAATTGTCTTTTAAATCTTTTGCTTCCCCGTTTACAGGCATCACGGAAAGTGCAGAAAGTTGCCACGCATGAACATGACTAAATCCTTTTATTTCTTCAGTGTCGTATCTGTAACCGCTTCCCCAGGCTCCGCCAACTTCATTGTCGGGGCTCAGGTTTACCAATCCAAACGGACGGCTTGCCGACGAGAAAAAGAACCAGCGCGAGTTAGCTGCATCTAAATGTGGATAAACCAATTCTACAGGTTTTTCTTGTGCTATTAAGGTAAAATTGCTAAGGAAAAACAGGGAGAACAAAACAATAAATATTTTTTGAAATGATTTAATTTTCATTTTAGATGGATTACAGAATTATTAAAATGCTTAATTGTGAATTTTTCTACAAGAACGTCATTCCGTAAAAATTTGCAAAATTTTATACGGAATCTTTCTTTTTACCTTTTAAAGATAATTGGAGATTTCTCTGTCGCAGACAACCTGAAATAAAAGCGGACTAAAAATCTTCATTTTTTACCAACATAAATTTATTATTCTCCAGTTCAGCATAACCCTGATCGTAACAGAAATAATATACACGTCCGGTTTTTGTGGTATAAATGTTTGTATAGAATTTAAAATTGAATTCTTTTTTTTCGAGAACACTTTTAAAGGCTGTTGATTTTTCTTCAGGATTTAACTCCTCTAAAATAGCGTGGTTCTTTTTTAAAATGCGGTTTATTTTACGCATGTAATTGGTCGAGCCGCTCAACTTTTTATTGTTGTATGAATTCCGGCAAAGGTCGTTACAAAATTTTTGGTCGGCTCTTCCTCTTAAAGGTTCGCCACAATCGAGACAGATTCGTGGTTCCATAATATTTTTTTTATTTGTTGCTGTTTACAAGTTAGATTAATCTTATATAGCGCTAATATTCAATTTCTACATCAAGCTGTTTTCCACTCTCCTTTGCTTTCTTATCCATTCCCATTCCAATGGTAATTCCAAAAATCATTCCCAGAATCATACCAAGTCCTATAAGCGACATATTCCCCACACTTGCTCCTAAAGCAGCTCCAATAGGAATTCCCAATCCAGCCATTCCAATGGCCAGCCATCTGTTCCGATAATGATTTTTTGTTACCAGTTTCAATTCTTTTTCAAGCAATTTCAGTATTGTGGATTGTACTTTTCTAAATAGTTTTAATAATTCTTTGTCTGAACCTGAAAAAGAGTTTAACTGTTTAATTTCATCGTTAACTGAATTTACTATTTCCGAGGGTAAATCTTTTTTATTTATTTCGTTAATCAGTTTTTCAAAATAATCAACCTTTTTTGTCAATTTCTTGTTTTGTTCTGGGTTTGGTTTTTTGTTGAGATTATTAATTTCCATATTTAAAATGCTTTGGTTTAATTTCGTTTTAATGCAGTTTAGATTTTATTAGCATTCGTATTTACTCTTATTCGTCTAAAATGATTCTGCACAATCTTATTTAAATACACTTTTGATTCCGTACACTCAAAATCAAGTTCCTTCGGAAGGTCAGAAAATAAAGGGAATCCACTACCTAATAAAATGGGAATGATGGTAATAGTCATTTCGTCAATTAAATCTTCCATTAAAAAGCTCTGAATTGTTACGCCTCCATCTATATAAAGTCGATAAAATCCTTTTTTAAGGATTTGTTCTAAAATCTCAGTTAACGAGCCTTTAACAAGGTGAGCTTTATCTTTAAATTTTTCAGGTATTTCATTTAATGTATTACTCAATACGAATACTGGCTTTTGATAAGGCCAATTAATGTCAAAGCCGCAAACAGTTTCAAATGTTGTACGCCCCATAACAAGAGCATCTATTTTTGAAATAAATTCTTCATATCCCATGTCAATATTTTCTGGGTTTGGGATCGTTTGAAGCCAATCTAATCCTCCATTCTTATCAGCGATATAACCATCTAAACTTGTTGCGATAAAAACGCTATTTCTTTTACTCATACTTTTTATTCAGTTGGAATTGGAAGTTTATGTTGTCGTAAAAATGATAATTTATCCCAATATCCTTTTTGAAATTTTATTTTACCATCCGTTATTTGAAAAAAACCTTTAACTATATATTCTTTTAATTGTTTTGTTGCCCAAATACGAAATTGTGTGCCACGGTTCGATTTTACCCTATATCCAACCGAAATGACAACATCGAGATTATAAAAATTAGTTGAATATTGTTTCCTGTCAGAAGCAGTTGTCAAGTAATCCTTGACAACTGAAATTTCTTCCAATTCGCCTTCTTTAATATATTCCGAATGTGCAGGCTAATATTTTGCTTGGTTGTTTGAAAAAGTTCTACCATCTGTTTTTGGCTTAACCAAACAGTTTCATCTTCCAAACGAACATCAATTTTGGTTTGTCCGTCTTCGGTTTGATATAATAGTATTTCTGAGTTGTTCATATTGTCTGAACCTTGATTTATGGGATATTTGGATTACCCTGATTTTTTTGATTAAATTTTTTATTGTTGAGCCGCTTAAAATCGAGACTTTTTGCTCCGAAGTTAATTAACAGACCTACTTCCAAATCGTAAGCTTCAAGATAATTAATGGCTTGCGCCAAATGCACATCTTCCAGATGAATAATTGCTTTTAACTCAACTGAAATATTTTGTTCTACTAAAAAATCAACCCGGCGAGTTCCAATTTGTTGGTTTTTATAATACACCTGCATTTCATATTCCCTTGAAAAAGAAATACCATTGTCAGACATTTCAATTTCCATAGCCCTTTGGTAAATCACTTCCTGAAATCCGTTTCCCAATGCAGAGTGAACCCGCATGGCACAACCAATAATTTTATGTGTTAATTCTTCGTGTTTCACTTAATCTTAATTTTCCAATAATTGTCTGAACCATGATTTTTGGGATTTTCTTGATTTATAGGATTAAAATAAAAAATCCTGATAATCCCATTAATCCATTAAATCCCAGTTTAGACATTTTCCACAATTTTAATTTCCTCCTCCGTTAAACCGTACAATTCATAAACCATTTGGTCTATTTCTTTGTCGGTTTTTTCTATTTTGGATTTTAGGATTTGGGCATCTGATTTTTTGTTTTCAAAAAGTTCCCGTAAAAATCGCTCCTGAAATTGTTCTTCTTTTGAATTTCTTATATTTTCCTGTCGTTCAGGATTACCAAAATATTCTTGAAAATCAGTATATTTTTTGTCGATTAATATCGAATCAAGGTCGTTCAAATATTTCTTTTCAACTGATTTTTGAAATAGGCTCATATTTTGGTTTTCTCTGAGGTTTTAAATTAGTTCACTAAAATACTATTTTAGTTTTAGTTCTAATCTGTCAATTTGCTCAAAAGTGTGCGTTGGCGTTTTTATAATTTTTCTCTTTTTGATTGCAGTAAAATAATTCTATTTCTGTTTTTTTGTCAGCTTGCAACTATTATGTAAATATAACCTTCAAAATAACCTTAAGGATTATTTAAATTGACAATTCGCTAATATACAAAATTATATCCGTTTGTAACCGTTTAATTCTTTGTAACGTTTTGTGTGTTAATCGATAGTGTTTTGTTATGCAATTTGTATTAACTCTGGTAGTTTCATAATTAGCATATTTCTTAAAGTACTCTCTCAACCATCGACATAGTATTAAGTACACAATGAGCAATAATTAATGGCCATAAATTTCGCCCGAACTTTACATATGCAATTCCCATAATTAAACCAATAATAAAAACCGTAATCGATCTTTCCGATAGATCGTATGAGTGTCTGAATCCGAAAATTAGTGCCTGTAAAAGCACCGCAATAACTGTTGCATAAGAAGTTTTGGAAAATAATCGTTCAATCCAATTCATAAAAAAACCTCTATCCAATATTTCTTCTAACATCGATTCAATCCAAATAAAAGGAATAATCAAAAAGAAATGCGCCCAGTTTCCTTTAAGGTCTCCAAATTTAGAAACTGCACTTTCCAATGAAGTATCGGGTGTAATTGAAAATGGTAATTGGTCTTTAATAATCTCAAAGGTTATTAACGAAATTATTACTGCAGCAAAAATTAAGGCCGAAACTCCTAATGTTTTTCCAAAATTCTTCGGTTTTCGTAAACCTAATTCTTTCCAGGAAACATTTCTTACTCTCATTCTCCAAATTGCTACAACTAAAGTTGTAAACGACCAAAAAAGTCCATTGGCAATAAATCCTACTTTTGGAACATATATTTCTCTGACCAAAAACATTACAGAGATATAAATAGCTAAGTCGAATAAATACTTTTTATAATTATTTTCTTTTTGCATTTCAGTCTTTAATTTTATACTATCTACCATAATTTTTTTGAATGGTTTGGCTAAATGCCCTACGGGATTTCAAAGCACTGGCTTTTCTATTTTGTGCTGAGCCAATTCGTTTATTCATAATTTTAAATTTTCCGTTAAGTCGTCAAAGATGAATTGGCGGTGTTACAACGAAGAACTGCCGTTGAATTATCCGCTGCACTTCGGATTACATATAGCTTTTGTTACAAACTGGGTTTTCAATTTTTTTTATTTCACTAATTCATAATTTGTACTTCTTCCTCCTGCAGTTTCTTTTTGTAGTATATCTTTACCTATCAAATCGTTTATGTCTCGAATTGCGGTGTCTTTGGAACATTTTGCAATTTTTGCCCATTTTGATGAAGTCAATTTACCTTCAAATCCATCTAATAATTTGTTTAATAGTTTTTTCTGTCTCTCGTTTATAATTGTTTTTGAATGTTTATTCCAAAAATTAGCTTTAATTAAAACTCGCGTCAAGATTTTATCAGTTGATTTTAAAGCGTTAATCAAACAACTCAAAAACCATTTTAACCATTCAGTTATAACGTTGTCTCCCTTTTGTGTTTTTTCAAGAATTTCTGACCTATTCAACAATTTTCTCAAAAAAAGGATATCCTAGTTATCCCACCCTGGTAAAGATACGGTTGCCTGATAGTTAGAAGTGTTATAAAGCTCATTTCGGTCCGGATTATAGAGTTTTCCGCCTTGAGGGTTATCCACCTGTGTATAAACCCATATTGAATTGGGATCCCAAACTACTATTTCATCACGACAGTCACCGGTAATATTAAGAATGTCATTACACATATCCGGATGTCCGTCATCAGGAAATTCCAGAACTTTTCTTCCCCAACCGTCAAATACACCCCCTTCATCTACATTTGGATTATGCACAAAGAACTCTTCTGATCTTCCAGTCCAGTTCAATGGTAATAACATACTCCCGTATTGGTTTGGTTCAAAATCGTGATAAATATCACCATGGGCATCATAGAAGTGAATTATCCCCTGGTTAGCCCAAAAATTCATGGAAATTGTTTCGAGCCCCGGTAAGTCATCCCTGAAATTTGCAATTGCAGGGTTCTGGCCATGACCGATATAATGATGTTTTGTAATATTACCCTCCATATCAGCAAAAAAGACTCCTTCGTCGCTGGCAGCACACATGAGAATAGGATCTTCATCCGGGAGATATTTTACAATTGCAACTCCATCGGCATGGTCTTCCACCTCATTCTCAAGAGACCATATGGTTTTTCCATCATCATTTACCAGAGTATAACCAATCATGAGTTCATCCTTCCCATCATGGTCGACGTCATAAGCACAAGGATAGTGCCCGGTGTTTAAATTTTTATACCAAAGCAAATTTAACTTGTCATCCATTGCCCACACCCTCATGTACCTGTCTTTGATGATAATATCATGATCATATCCTGTTCCACGTAAGTCACAGAAAAAAAGGCAATCGCCTAATAATTTGCCGAAGCTGTTGTGTGTGGCTGGAGTTATAATCTTCTGGTCTTTAATTTCAGGTGTTGATTTTTTATATTTAATCTTACCAGTTGCTCCGTCTGCTACAATTATTTCCATATTCATGGTATAGATTACTTCAGTTTTTCCGTCATTATCCAGATCATGAATCTGGAAGGCTACATCGTTGGTAAGGTGGTTTTTCCACGAATCGGGAGTACCTGTTTGCCAAAGTATATCACCATCAAATGTCATGGCAGTAAGGCAGCTTAATTGGCTGTTCATGTCCCTTGGTCCGTAGTGAAAAACCTGACCAATCAGAACATCTGTCTTCCCGTCATTATTAAGATCACCAAAACGAAGGTTCCTGCCAACCCCAAAACCAGAAGTATTGATTTTTTTCCACAATTTCATCTCTGGCACTCTGGCTTTGATTTTATCAAGGGTCTGTGCATATTCCTCTCTTGATTTTTTGATTCTTGTGAGTTCTCCGGACGATGTTTTGACTTCCACTGTATGGTAACTTGTTGGAACATCAGCTGTCAAACCAATCTTCCCTTCAGTATAAGTACTGTCTTCAACTATGATCTTTGCCTCGTTGAGACTGCATAATATACTGGAATTATGCAATTCAATCTTCATAGTCAGTAATTCATTTTGATCTCGGTTCAGATAGGCTGATCCCAATATTTTTTCATAAGGTTTACGAAAGCCCGTGGCATGTTTTACCATTTTAAGTATCAGAGAATCTCCCTTAACACCAGCAAAATAATAGCATCTGTCATTACGGTATCGAAATACCATTCCACTTTGCAATTCTTTTTGTTCAGGAGTAAACTGTACAGTTACGGAATAATCTTTCCAATCCTGTTGCCCTGCAACTACCATGGGATGCGTATGTTTGTCAGGTGCATTTTTAAGTGTCTGGATCATTTGTCTGTCATCTCCGTCCTGTTGAATCCTCCATGCACGTTGGAACTCTAAATCCCAAGTAAATGTTGATACAGCCCATTGAGACCGGGGTGCTGCTTCATGTAAATAATGATATTCAGTGTGAGCTCCTACTTCAACGGAGTAGGGACCGCGCTGGATTGAGCTAAAATCTTCAAATAGCAATACTTTATTAAATTGATCCGCTGATTTGTGGCATCCTGAAACAATTACGATTGCCATGACGTAGAGAAAACATTTTTTCATAGTAGTTAGTGTTTATCCCAATCCCATATGATATCATTATTATTTCTGATAGCATTTTCTGGGAATGGATGATTTTTATCAAATGTATAAAGGTCTTTAATTTCCTCGATGACAATCCCTTTTTCATTAAGTGTTCCATCCTGATTCACTGCTTTTGAAAGATCAAGATCCAGATGCTTCGCCATAAATGGGTAAACGGCAGCACGTTTATTATAGTCGTAACCATGCAGATCGTTTGGCAGATGAGCATTTTCAACCAAATCAGATTTATCAAATAATCCATAAATATATTTAATGAATGGATACTCAACCTCAGGCGTAGTCTCTGTTGCGTCAGTGCCTACAGAAACCAGAAGTAAAGGTTTGGGTGCATTACAGGCAGCAATTTCAACGTTATTTGTTTTAAAGTCGCCAGATTCGTGAATAGGCATACCCAGTTCACATATGCACCCTCCGAAATGACGATTTGATACCATCACCACAGGAACAGATACAAAAATCCGGGGATCAATTGCTGCAAGTTGGAAAGTTTGAGTCCCTCCTCCTGAAGCACCTGTGCAGCCAATCTTTCCGGGATCAACACCCCTCGACAGTAGGAAATCAACCGCACGAATACTATTCCAGTTTTGCAGCTTCATGGTTTCAGAATGTTTGTGCTCCCAACCAAATTCAGCAAGTTGTCCATAACCAACCATATCGAATGAGAAAACTATTGCTCCCATTCGTGCAAAAGCCGCACATCGTTTTTGTACATCAGAACGATAACGGCCATAATCCTCTTTTTTGGGCCAATGTCCGTGTGGACTCAATATTCCGGAAGGTTGTCCATCTAGTTCAGTTGGACTGTATAAACTACCTGTTACATAAACACCAGGCAGACTTTCAAAGGCAACATTTTGAACCTGGTAACCGTCAAATATTCGTATATCTCCAAAGATTGGATTCAAAGGACATTTTTCAGGAAATGGATCCAGACCTGTACCTTTTAGAATATGAGTACGGATTTCTTTAGCCCGGACTATCCAGGCCTCAGGTGTGGTTATAGATTTCCGGATATCAGATAAAAATTCATTGCCTTCCTCCTCTGTCCAATGATAGATCTGTCCGGCTTTTGATTTTTGTATTTCAGCATTTTTTTTGGAATTGTTATTGTTGCCCTTGCATGAAGCAATCAGGGTAATTATTACAATGATTATCAGGAAAAAAAAAAGAAATAAATAATTATGAGGCGATTTCATTGGAAAGAAATTAAGATTATATTATCGTTAGCTAACGATTTATAGGTCTCAAATATACCAAATAGATGGTACAACAACAAGTCAACGGCAATGTCTAGCTATACCGGAAAAAGATATGTTTGTTTCCTGTTTTGACCAATGATATACTTCATACCTGAAGATACAAAATAGTCAATGTTTTCGGTGTTAAAATGTAAGCGGGTTTTCAACAAAATGAGGTTAGGTTTTTAGACAGTCTGACGGTGCGGCTATGAAAATGTAGGCGATTGCGAAGCTCATTCGAATCAAACCACGAAGATTTTGAGACGAGGCACAAAGTTTAATTAATCCACTATCTCGGCAATTTTTTATACATATTATTGGACGCTGTTCATTTACCAATTGATTCAAGTAACAATTGGCAACTTCTTTGGACAAGAAGTTTGTTAGTAGTAAAAACAAGCAAACTATTTTTCATCAAAGGAATTAGTCATCTTAAAAATTAATTCACCTCCTTGCATGATTTCCTTGTAAGAAATTTGAAGATTATCAATTGGTTTCCCATTCATTGTAACAGAACTTACATATTTATTCTCTGGTGAAAAATTCTCAGCTATAATTTTAAATTCTTTACCATTCAATTTTATTGATGCTAAAGGATGAGCAGGAATTCCAATATCAAAAATTCCAGAGGCCGGATTAACCGGATAAAAACCTAAGGAGTTCAGGATATACCATGCACTCATTTGTCCAAAGTCGTTATTCCCACAGTAACCTTCGGGTGTGGTATTGTATAATGTTCCTATTATCTCACGTATCAATTCCTGTGTTTTATAAGGCTTGCCAACGTAGTTGTACAAAAAGGCAACGTGCTGGCTAGGTTCATTTCCATGTGCGTATTGTCCAATTAAGCCTGAAACGTCTACTGCATTCCCATCACCAATTTTAAGAGAATGCATGTTAAAAAGTGTATCTAACCTGGAAGAAAAAATTTCATTCCCGCCCATTAATTCAATTAATCCATTTACATCGTGCTGAACATGCCACAAGTATTGCCAAGCATTTGCCTCAGTAAAATCTGCATTTGAAGAGCCCCCATATTGAATTTTAAGCGGATCAAATGGCGTTCTCCATTTTCCATCGGAATCTTTACCCCTAAAAAATTTTGTTTCGGGATTCCATAGGTTTTTGTAATAATTGGATCGTTTCAGAAAGAATTCGTAATCGTTGTGCTTACCCAAAACTTTTGCTAATTGAGCTGCACTCCAATCATCATACGTGGCTTCAATTGTTCGGGAAACCGATTCTGAATCTACCTTATCGATGGGCAAATAACCATATTTATCGTAAACGGACCAGTCGTATTTACGCCAGCTGTTTTTTGTAAGCGTTATTTTTATCGCTTCAAATGCTTTCTCCTTATTAATTCCTTCCAGATCCTTCAAACAGGCTTCAACAATTGTTGGAACTGAATGGTTACCGATCATAGTATGACTGTCCTTCCCCCATAAGGACCAGACTGGTAAATAACCTTTTTCATCGTAGTGTTTAAGAGCTGAATTCACAAATGTCCCAATTTTATCTGGAATCAATATTGTGTACAATGGGTTGGCAGCCCGGTAGGTGTCCCAGAAAGCAAAAGTGGAATACATCTGATTGTCAGGTGAAACATAAATGCTATCATCTGCTCCCCGATAATGTCCATTAACATCAGCAATGTTATTGGGTTGAATGAAAAGGTGGTACATGCTAGTGTAAAACTGCTCTTTTTGCTCTGGTGTTCCATCAATTACTATTTTAGACAAATAGGTATTCCAGTGGTTTGCAGCTTTCTTCCTTATTTCTTCGAATGAGTTATTCAAACTCTCTGCTTCCAAATTCATTTTTGCACCTTCAATGCTTACGGTCGAAATTGCTACACGTGCCTCAATCTGATCATTCTGTTTTAAATTGAAATCCAGAACAAGTTTTCTGTTCCGTGGTTCATCCAAAAACCGACTCGTTGAAAAAGGTTTGTTTAAATTGATGGTAAAATAGACTTTTCTATCTACACGCTTCACATAAGGTCGCAGATAACCACTTATCGTTGAATCGTTTTCAATACTAAACCAGGCATCCTGAACGAATGATTTTTCGGGGAGCCCACTGACAAGAACTTCGTCGATGTTAATGAAAATATGATTTTGACCAGCTTCCTGAAATGTGTATCTGTGGATTCCGGTTCGTGGGGTAACGCTCAATTCAACCAAAATTTTATCATCAGTAAGAAAGGTTGAATAGTAACCGGGCGAAGCTTTTTCTTCTTTTTTTGAAAAAGGAACATACTGATTAAATAGTGCTTTTTCATCGGAAAGCGGAAGCATTAAAACATCTCCTAAAACTGGATTACCTCCACCACTTAAATGAGTGTGGGCAAATCCTCTTACAGTTGTGTCGTTAAACTGGTAACCAGAATGATAATCCCAGGTGTAATTGCCGGTATTGGGACTGAGTTGCACCAATCCTAAAGGGAACGCTGCTCCGGGAAAGGTATGTCCAGTTCCTCCGGTACCAATGAAAGTATTTACATACTGGGTATAATCTACATTTTTAATAGACTGGTCACTTTGAGAGCAAGACACGACTGACAAGAAAAAACTCAGAGCCAAAGAGTACTTTACGAGGGTTAAAATATTATATTTCATATGCTTCATTTTTAATGGCGCCCAACGAACCGGCCAAGTGTTGTACGGGAATTTGATGAACTCCACTTTCAAACTTGCACGGAGCCAATTCGTTTATTCATAATTTCATTTTTTACGTCAATCGTCGAAGACGAATTGGCGGTTTTGCAACAACGAGCCGCAGCCCAAAAAACCGCTGAAACCCGTATTACCTTTAGATTTGCATTTATCTATTATTAAAGATAAAAACCAATGTATATGATGCTAAATTTCTTTTTTGCTTCTTTTTTCTTTGTTTATATCTTCAAAATTGTTAATAACGTTAAAACATAAAACAGGATGGGGTGAACTAACCGCATTACCAGCTTAACTCAGAGCTTACATATGTATAAGTCCCCATCCTGTTATTTTGGTTACCAAGGACCAGATAGAATTTCAGTCTCGCAACTGCTAAAGGTTTTAGTCAAAGTAACCATTCACATTATAAACTATAAATTTATGAAAATTTCAGAAACAGTAGGTATCGATGTCAGTAAATTGGTGGTTGATGTAAGAATACATAGCAACCAATGTTTTTCACAATTTGAAAACTCGCAAAAGGGTTTTAAAAGATTGTATGAATGGGCCCTTAAAAACAGTGGTTTTCTGCGTGGTGAAATGTTGTTTGTTTTCGAGCATACCGGTTTGTATTCGCACAACCTTGCAGTTTATTTTTCTGAACTCAAAGTGCCGTTTACCATAGTCCCCGGCCTTGAAATCAAAAGGTCACTTGGGATATCCAGGGGCAAAGATGACCGGATTGATGCAGCAAAAATCGCGCGGTATGCTTATCGCTTGAGGGATGAAATAGAACCATACCGATTACCGTCAAAACAGTTGCTTGAACTTAAGACTTTATTGTCGCTCAGAGACAGAATGGTGCGGCAAAGGGCAGGCTATAAGACAAGCCTTAAAGAACAAAAGCGGGTTTATAAAAGCAAAGGCAACCACGTGCTGTTTAATGCCCAGGAAAGTTTGATAAAGCAGCTTAGCAAACAGATTGATGCTGTTGATAAAGAAATGATTGGTATAGTTTGCAGTAATGACCAGTTGCAACTCATTTACAAGTTGATAATAAGCATTAAATCAGTTGGGCAACAAACGGCTTTGTTTATGATTGCTTATACTGATGGGTTTACGAAATTTAAAGACTCCAGAAAATTTGCCGCTTATTGTGGGATTGCGCCATTTCCCAACTCATCAGGAACCAGTGTCAGGGGAAAAACAAAAGTCAGCCACCTCGCAAACAAAAAGATTAAATCACTTTTTGACCTGTGTGCCAAAAACGCAATTATGCATAACTCAGAAATGAAAAAATACTACAACAAAAGAGTTGAACAGGGAAAGCACAAAATGTGCGTAATAAATATCATCAGGAATAAACTACTGTCCAGAATTTTTGCCGTGGTAAACCGGAAAACACCTTATGTAGATTTATTACAATATAATACCTGATTTTGTTAATAAATATTCTTTGGAAAGAGTCATTTTATCATAGAATACATATGACACTTTGTTATGGCGTCGTAGTTTTATTTCAATTTATAGTCAATCCTAATTTTTTTCCCAATCCTTCTTCAAATATTTTGAATAAGGTAGAAATCTGAATATCAATTTTTCCATTTTCTAAACGTGAAATATAACTTTTCTTTGTACCTGTTTTTTTTGCTAAGTCTTCCTGGGTGAGATGAGCCCTTTTTCTTTCATCTTTAATCATTTCTCCAACAATAAAAGCTTTTGCTTTAATTTCAAATCCATCTCGTTTTTCTGTTCCAAGTTTTCCGTATTTGATGTCCAATAATTCATCAAAATTTGTTGCATCTTTTATTGCTTTCATAATCCTTCTCCTTTTTTATTTTTAAAATATTCCTTCTTTATTATCAATGCTCTCTTAATCTCTTTTTTAGGCGTTTTTTGACTTTTCTTCTGAAATCCGTTAAATAAAACAACAATTCGACCAGAGTCAAAACAACAAAAAATTCTAAAAATATCTGAGCCGACTTTAATTCTTATTTCATATAATCCATCCGTACTTTCAATATGTTTTATAAATTTCTGAGGAATTAAATCAACAGTTTTTATCACTTTAAAAACATATTCAATTTTTTCTTGTACCGATGAATCAAGCGAAATATAGAAATCTACAAAGTACTTTTTATAAAATTTTATTTCTCTTGTCATTTTGCAAAGTTAACAAGTTTGTAAACATTTTGGTTTATAAATCCAGAAATTATTAAGGATTTATTTTCTTCGAACTATGCGCCATAACGTTCGGTATAAGAATAGTAGCCGATTGTGGGCTTCATTCCTGTCAAGTTACAAGAAAGCTGAAGCGGGATACAACTCTTGAAACTACTACTGTTTCGGCTATTATTTTTATACATTGTTGGCTGTTCGTGTTTTCTATATTCTAATAATTTTTGTTTAGCTATATTTATCCCATAAGCTTTCAAACGAAGTACAGAATCCTTCATAAAGGGGACTTTTATTGCTAATTTTTAAAATTGCTGATTCTCTACCTGGATTCTTCTTTTCTTGAAATGACAGATACAAATAATCACGTAATAAAATTATTCTAAACCTTACCAATTCGTTATGTCTTTTAATTTGGATGTTTTTATTTGTTTCTTGTGCAATTGTAAAGTTCGTAATGGAAACATTAACGCATTGTTTTATACTATTGATTTTTAATTCATCTCCCCTTGTTTGTAAATGTTTATTCTCTATAGAAGAAATTAAATACCGTTGTTCTATTTGTGTGTTACAAAGAAATTTTGATAAAGGTCTTTCAGGGTTTGAAAAAGAATCTCCTTTCATTGCTAATACGTATAGCATGTTTGATTTCCCTATATCATTAAGCATAGAATTGATTGCATGGCTTTGATTCTTATACACTTTCAATATACCCAGTTTTTTTAATTTTAAAAGGGGTATCCATTTAACCCCAATGAATGCAATTGCATAACCGCCAATAAATGAAGCTAAAACGCTAAGCCAAAAATCCGATAATAAGTCCATGTGTTAATTCTATTAAATTTTTATATTTAGAGATATTTAATTAAATAATTACTGAAAACTTTCCTTTAAATAGTCTGCAAATGAAGTTAATTCAGCCCATAATTCTCCGGTAACTATTTTTTTTAAATCAGGGGTAGCATTAAAAGGAACTTTTTTGTTTTCATAATATATCTCGCCTTCTAAATAACAATCATATAATTCATACAATTCAAGGAGTAAGTATTTTGAGTTTTTTAAATTTATTGTATTAAAGCTTTCGGGCATTATAAAAACGTAAACATCTGCAAAGACTTTTACGTTTACTTCAATTTTTTCAGGTATTAAACGAGGTGAATCAATTACCTTCTTGCTAAAACCGTAATTCATCCTGATAAAGAATATTTCCTCTTTTTTACTACTAATTTCTGAGAATGACGAGGTAAAACGTATCTCTGGACGCCATTCTCCTAAAAAAATTGGCTTATCTTCATTAACTTCCATATTCTCTATTTTTGAATGCCCACCTTGTCCAGATTGCTCAACTTTGTATAATTCTTCTAACATCTCACGAGATGCTGCTTTAACAGTATCAATAACATCCTTTTCCATATCAACATGACCGCCAATAGACTTATCCCACAAACCTCTATTATCCTTAGCATTTTCTCCTCTTTTGTGAATCAAAACTTTGGAAGTGCTACATTCGACTGGACGGTGAGTTAAGCTATAAAAGCATTAACTTACAATTATGTATCAAAACCGAAAAAAGTACGACAAGGAGTTTAAGCAAAAAGCAGTAGAACTTTCC
>Ga0307989_1000725_pt1 | contig 19877 bp, 16 predicted proteins | sample EllFjometagen185_FD_203164 | JGI IMG/M metagenome (GOLD analysis project Ga0307989, IMG submission 203164) | Marine microbial communities from Ellis Fjord, Antarctic Ocean - #185 | ecosystem: Environmental > Aquatic > Marine > Unclassified | place: Southern Ocean | collected 2014-10-08
GCTATTTCCTCTTCTTCACATGCAGATAAACTTACTACAATAAACAGCATTATCAGTATAACTAGTCTTTTCATATAATCCCCTCCATTTGAATATATTATACTACAATTATAAATTTTCTTATAATTATCTCCTTAAGTTGCAAAAAATGATATCTAAATTGCAAAAATTATAAAACTCACCGAACCCGTATCACAATTTTCAATAAATACAATTCCATCAGCTTCAAAAAGCCATTTACTCAAAAATCTAAATTTACAATTTCCGAGATTCAAACTAAACCCCTGAAACAATAAGGAATGCATATTTTCAATATCACCAAAATACCCCACTTTTTAGGCTCTTTTTGAGTATACAAAAACCGAGAATCCATATAAAGTATAAGAAAACTCCATAAATCCTCGGTAACGGTGTCAAATGGTGGAGAATATAGTCCCCGAAGTTTACCCGTATACGGAAGCGAGTTTATGTGGTGGAGTAGGGGCTCCACCATGGGAATACACACCCAAAATATAGACCCCTATTTTTTACATGTATTTTTGCTTCAAAATGTTAGAAATGGTGGAGAATAGGGGAATACACCCAGTACCCGGATCCAAAACAAGAAAAAAACTCCTTATTGTTTAAGGAGTTTTCGTATCACTGTCTAATTATATCCTTTGAAAACACAATATTATTTACTACTCTTATAGTACTTTTGATTGCTACTTCTTGGTTTATCAGGTGAGGTCATTAAGACTAATCCTAATTTAATAGCAGGTTTTAGATAATTATCTCTAAATGTTAGTTTATGCTTTATTCCAACAAGCTCCATTAGTTCATTTGCTGATTTTGGTATAGAAGTAATAACTTTCATTAGTTTTTTAACTTGTTCGGTTACTTGTTCGGTTACTTGTTCGGTTTGCTTAATCTCTAATAAGGATTCATAAATATTATCAAGCATATATTCAATAAATCGAGTAGATTCTGCTTCATTATCGCAAACACCTAACACATCGTAATACTCGTCCTGGTTGTCTCTAACTAGTGTTTCTACAGGTAGCCATCTAAATACTTTTCGCCACGTTGAAAGAAGTAACGTTTGCCACAACCTACCCATTCGCCCATTTCCATCACTAAATGGATGAATAAACTCAAATTCATAATGGAATACACAACTTCTTATTAATGGATGAATCTCTGTATTTTCAGATGCCCACCTAAATAAATCAATAATTAAATCTGGAACAAATTTGGCTTGTGGTGCCATGTGAATTAATTTCTCTCCAGCAAAAACACCAACTCCACCACTTCTAAACTGCCCATTATCCTTCACAAGATCATTCATTAAGATGCTGTGAGCTCTAAGTAAATCATCAACACTAAATGGGTTAAAATTTAGAACCATTTCATATGTTTCAAAAGCATTTTTAACCTCTGTGATCTCCTGTGGTAGTCCAAGCACTCTTTTGCCATCAATAATATCCGTAACTTGATCAAGTGATAAGGAGTTGTTTTCAATTGCCAAAGAAGAATGAATTGTTTTGATTTGATTTTCTCTCCTTAACATAGGGTTAGACAACTCTTCATTATTGATTGTAAGTTCTGTAACAACTTCTGTGATAAGTGAAATTTGATTAATAATCTTATCAGTTACTTTATATGGTGGTTTGTAGTCTTCATTCATGGGTTTCACTTCCTTTTTAACTTATACCCTATTATACAATATAAGTTACTTTTTTACAATGGATTCAAAAAAAGAAAACACTAATACTTCAATGTTTTCTATTCCCCTTGTTTCTCTATCTTTCATATATAACTACACCTTTGTTTATTTCCTCTAGTATTTTTGAACCTTTTTCAATTTGTGACAAATGTATTAAATCTACACTCTTAACAAAAAGATTATTTACATCTTCAAACAATCCAAAAAAATTAAGACCAGTTACTTTACCATCAACCACCAGATCTAAATCACTTTTTTCATCCTGTAATCCTTTTGAGTAAGATCCAAATAGTATCAGCTTGTTAATCTTATATTTTAGAGTCAGTGGTAATAACAAGTTTTTTATTTGTTTTATTGTATTGTATAGCTTTTTATTTACGTTAATTCTTGTGGTATATTTTCACTACTTTTTGCTACCTCATATATAACATATCCAAATGTAGCTAATATTAATGTTTTTCATAGATATTTTGAAAGCTTTCATAGGCTTATACTTGTTAATGTAACTCTTTAGACTTTTTGATTTTGTATTAAGCATCTGAGCAAGTAATTGTTCCCATAACGCACCTTTGAGCATTCCCCGGTAAAAGGTGCAAATAATCAAATATATTCCACTGTAAAAGGTGCGTTTGTATTTATAAAATTAAAAAGCTCTTTCAACTGTTAATAGAGTAAAAGACTTAATAAAACATTTAATTTGTTAAGTCGAGGTTCATGCATATGGTACACCTGTCTAAGACTTTTTATTTAACCACTTGCAACAATAACATTTCAGAATCAATTACAAATTCTGTAATTAAATCAATGAATTTAGAATAGTCCAATGTTGTGTGAGCATAATCTAAAGCATCATAGTATTCCGCTCTTCTAGTTTTCTTAATTATAATGGGAGTATATCCGTATTTCATTAATTCGAAATTTAATAATAATCTTGCTGTCCTACCATTTCCATCAATGAATGGGTGAATCTTTACAAATTCACCATGTAATAGACACGCTTTTATTATCGGATGAAATGCATTCCACTCTTTATTATATTCAATCACAAGTTTTTGCATTAATTCATATAAAATTATATGACTAGGGGGAATATGACTAGCCCCACTAATAATTACATTCTCGTTTCTATATTTTCCAGCATTTTGATTGTCAATATCTTTAAGTATTAAAGAATGAATATTTTTAATATTCCATTCAGATAAATCTTCTTTTTCTATGATCAATTGTTCTAAAAATAAAATAGCGTCTCTATGATTGATTGTTTCTAAATGTTCAACAACACTTTTCCCACCAATTGTAATACCTTCAAGAACTACTTTAGTTTCAGACATAGTTAAAGTGTTTCCTTCAATAGCATTACTATTATATGTCCACTCAACTATAAGTTTTTCATGTAAACCTGCAGATAAAGTCTTAGATAGAGGTCTATATGAGTCTATTTCATTTTTCATTAGATCATTTTTTGAAAAATCAAACTTTAAACCCATATATTTTTTATTACTTTTTCTTCTTGCATCATAAGGTTTAGAAGCATCTTCTGCTATCATCCAGTTTCTTCCTACTTTTAATGCTCCTTCAACTCGACCTTCTTCACACAACACTCTAACTCTTCGATCATTAATTTTCCATTTTTTCGCTACTTCTTTTGTGTTAAGATATTTCATACTATCACCTCAACTAAATAATATACCGATAACGGTATGTTGTCAACCAATATTAATATCATCGTCTCTTTTTTAATGTTTTTTTTATTGAACTTCAATACTTAATTCTACAACACCTAAATTAACTGTATGAATTGAGATTTTTGCATTTCCTTTTTGTTGTTTAGTTTTAACAAAGAACCCACTGCTACCGCCTAGTAAAGCCATATTACTTGGCCCAATTAGTTCTAGTGGTCCATCAATGCTTATACTAATAATTTCACTACTGTAATCCATGATATTACCATTTTCATTAACATGTTTTACAATAACTCTTGTTGTTTGATAAGTATCGGTTTCCCTAATTACTAAATCATCAGCTACTACTTGAAGTAAATGTTTATGAGAACTACCAACTTTTTTAGTATCTACTATTTTGTCACCCTTAAACGCTTCAAATGTATAAGCAATTGATTCAAGACCCCATTTTCCTACATATTTCTCATAGAATTTTGCAGCTTGATCCATACTTAGTTTATGTTTTTTCATAAACATTGCCATTTTAATTTTTGTATTCAAAGACATTTTAAATCCATTTTGCATAATAGAAAGCATAACTTCTTTAAGCGTATCACAATCTTTTTTGTTATAAGGTTCATTTTCATGAATCAAATTTCCAATAAAGTCAGTTATGATAATTGGTGCATGTGGCAAATCAATATATTCTTTACTTTGTGAAGGATAAAAATCACCAATGACATCTTCATTTATTTTAAATCTGACAAAGTCTGCATTTGTCATGACAAATACTTCTTTAATTTCAGAAGCTTCTTTTTCCCCAATATTTAGATTACTTAATACTTCCAAATATGGTTTTTCCTTGAATACACTATAAGCACTAGCTGCATATTTTGGAATACGGAACATATCCATAACACCGTGATAACAAATTCTGTCACCGCTTCCAAAGTCTTTATGAGTGTTGTAGTCAAACATACACCACCCAATTGCACCCATTATATCAGGCTGTGCATGATTATATTGTAGCACATGCAAATGTCTTTTCGTGTGTTCAATACGATGCCATTCATCATCAAATTTCTTCGTTGGATACATATGTCCGATATATTCAGTAACAAGATACGGAACATCAGTTTTTGTAATCTTTTTACGTTTTTGTAATCCTTTATTATTTCCACGATGGACAAAATCGTTGTAAGTATATACATCTTCATATAATTTACTTCCAATGAAGTTACGAACTCCTCCAGTTGGACGATATGGATCTAACTCTTTTGCTAATTCACTAGTTTTTTTATAGAAAGGATCGTTATCAGGTGACTCATTGATACGAGTTCCCCAAATAAAGATAGATGGGTGATTATAATCGCGATAAATCATGTCATGAGTGTTTTCAATTGCCACTTCTTGCCATGCTTCATCACCAATATGTTGCCATCCTGGTATTTCATTAAATACGAGTAATCCAATTTCGTCACAACGATCTAAAAAATGTCTGCTTGGAGGATAATGACTACTTCGAGCAGTATTTAACCCAAGTTCATATTTCATAATGTCTGCATCTTTCTTTTGTGCATTACTTGGCATAGCATAACCAACATATGGATAAGACTGATGGCGATTTAATCCAACTATTTTAATGTGTTCTTTATTCAAATAGAAGCCGTGATTTGTAACTTCAATAGTTCTATTCCCAAAACGACTTTGATAAAGCACTAGTTTTTCATTTCTAATTTCTAAAGTATATAAAACAGGGTTTTCTAAAGTCCAAAGATCTAAAGATACCATTTCATTTACTACTACTTTTTCATAAGCAAAATCAATCTCTTTAGTAAAAGAGTGAATCACTTTTCCATCTCTTTTTACATCAAAGACACATTCTTGTGTACTTTTATGATCCCCTTTTATAAACAATTGACATTGAAGGTCATCTCCTAAAACATCAACAAATACTTGATCAATATATTCTCTTTCATATTCCACTAAATATACTTCGCGGTAGATTCCACCGTATGTCAAATAATCAATCACAAATCCATAAGGAGGAGTATCTTTTCGTTCTGTACTATCAACTTTTACAAATATTTTGTTCATTCCGTTTAATAAGATATCACTTACATCTACTTTAAAAGGTGTATATCCACCTTTATGAGTTATAACAAGCGTTCCATTAACATAAACCTCACTATAATTCATAACACCATCGAATTGTAATACATAATGTTTTGTGTCTTTTTTATCAACGTTAAGCATTTTTTGATAACTACTAACAAACTGAAATTCAGTTTCACTAAAGTTATTAAATGGTAGTTCTTTATTTGTATGAGGGATTGCTACATTGGAGTTATTTGGGAATTCAGTTAAATAACTCTCTTTAAAATCATCACAATAATTCCATTCATTGTTTATTCCAATTTTATTCATTTTCTATTCCCCTAACTGTTTCCAATTCTTTAATTATTTCTAAATATTTTTCTTCATTTATAATGTGGTATTTATTAAATATATATCTACTTAAAAGCATTCCAAATATTGGTAAAATAAACATCATAATAGAAATACCAAATAGTGTTGAAGCGGTTTGTGGTAACAAATCATCAATTTCAGGGTCTACTTTTAGATCAATTAATTCTAACCCAAGACCAATAACACCCATGCTTAACCCCGTTGCTAGTTTAACGACGAATGTTTGAACACTGAATACAGTACTTTCACTTCTGCTTTTTGTTTTTAATTCTCCATATTCTACAGTGTCACTTAATAACAATGTCGTTAATACCATACCGATGCCTTGACCAAAGAATACAAGTGATCCAAGACCAAAAACTAAAATAATATTGTCCTTTAAGATAAAAGCATTGATAAACAATCCGACAAAGGCAGCTATTTGTAGTAAAATACTATAGTTATACATTTGTTTTCTTGTTAATTTTTTACTTAGTGTTGTATAAGAAGCGATACTAATTAATTGAACAACTAATCCAAGACTAATGAATGGTAAGAATAAGTTTTCGTTTCCTAAGTTGTAAGCAATATAGTAAAAAGCCATTGTGCTTGTTATATACAAAACAAAGTTTGTTACAACCACTACAATCATAACAACCATTAACTGATCATTGTCTATTAATATTCGCCACATTTTTTTAAGAGACATATTTTCTTGATTTTCAGTTATATTTTTTTCTTTTACATTCATAACCATAATAACTTGAGAAATAACAAACATTACAGATATAATTATTGCAAAATATAAAAATCCATTGCGTATTTCACCATTTGTAGCTGCTTGAACATCCAAAGTTCCAGCTCCAAGAAGTGCTGCAAATGCTAAGTAAGGTGCACTTACAATTGCAAATCCGACAGTCGTAAAGAAACGTGTAATTGCACTAACGCTTTCACGGTCATCTTGACTTTTACTTAATGCAGGAATCATCGACCAAAATGGAATATCCATTAAAGTGTAACTCATTCCCCATAATGTATAGAAAATCGAAATATAGATCATATATTCAATACTTCTTGGTGCGAATCCTGGATCAATAAATATAAATATAACAATAATTGCATTCAGTATTGTTCCTGTTAGAATCCATGGGCGAAATTTACCCCATCTACTTTTCGTATTTTGAACTAAGTTACCCATAATTGGATCATTCACAGCGTCCCAAATACGAACTACCATAAACATTGCTCCAACAAAACCTGCGCTCATTCCGACGTAAGTTGTTAAATAGATAAACATTATTGTACTAAGTGCGTATCCTGCGTCTTTCCCGATTCCCGATGCTCCAAAAATCCACTTTGTCTTATTATCCAATTTCATAGCTGTTCTCCCTTTTTATGTAAAATATCTTAGAACTGTAATCTCTAAACATCATTACTGATTCATTACTTCCTGTTCCTGTGAATGTATGATGTAAAAGAAGTTCACTATTTTCTAGCTGTGACTTAGTCATTGTTTTTTTCAATGTATCTTCTTTTAATTTATATCGATTAGAAATAAAATTTAATATTTGTCCATTTACTTTTAGCTTAATTGGTAGCACATGATTGACAAGACTACCCATAGCTCGCATATTTATGTACTGTTCTCTACTCGTAATATTATAAGTACCCTTTTGTAATCCCTTAATCGATACCTTTTTAAAAGCTTGATTAGGTTTTGCTTGTTTTTGGTAATAAAGAACTAATGCCTCATCTCGATCTTTATTAGTAACCATCCAGATCCCAACATTACTGTCATAAATACTAGTAAGACGAGAAAATGTACCGAATTGTAATAGCTCCCGATGTTCTTTATAAAATTCAATTTGTTTTTTTATAACAAACGATTCAAAAGGTGTTATCTTACTAACATCAAGTTCATAACCTAAGACACCAAAAGCAGCAACATTAAACCGACTCTCAAGAGGGGTATGACGAAGTACTTGATGACTAACCTCACCATTTACATGATTACTAATTGTTGATAGCGGATATAGATAACTTGTTCCTTCTTGATTCAGCATTCGCTCATAGCTATCTGTGTTATCACTAGTCCAAGTTTGGGGCATGTAGTAAAGCATTCCCATGTCAAAACGGTTTCCACCACTACTACAAGATTCAAATAATACATTAGGAAATTCAGTAATCAATTCTTCTAAAATATCATATAATCCTAAAACGTATAAATGATTGAATTTACCTTGATTAACGATATCTAAATGTTGACTGAATACGTCACTGAAATTTCGATTCATATCCCATTTAATATACGTAATATTTGCACTATTTAATAAATCTTCTAATGTCATTTTCAAGTAGTTAACTACTTGCTTGTTACTTAAATCTAGTATTAGCTGATTTCTTCCTAAAGATGGCTCCATTGTTGGGATTTCAATTGCCCAATCAGGATGAGATTTGTATAAATCACTATCAATACTTATCATCTCTGGTTCAACCCAAATACCAAAATCTAATCCCAATTTGTTTATCTTCTTACTGATTCCTTGTACTCCTCTAGGCAATTTTTTACGATTGTGATACCAATCACCAAGTGAAGAGAAATCATCATTTCTTCTTCCAAACCATCCATCATCAAGACAAAATAGTTCGATACCTAGTTTTTTAGCTTTTTTGGCGATTGCTAAGAGCTTTTTTTCATTAAAGTCAAAGTAAGTTGCTTCCCAATTATTGATAATAATTGGACGTTCTTTTTTATGTTGTGGTTGAATAACACTTTTTTCAATAAAACCGTGAAAGTTTTGACTAATTTGGTTAATCCCAACAGAACTAAATGTTAAAACAAGTTCAGGTGTAATTAATGCTTCGTCTTTTTTAAGGTTATAGCGAAAATCAAATGAGTTAATTCCCATTTGAAGACGAACTAAGTCATGAGCACTTACCTCAATATTAGCTTCAAAATTGCCACTATAAATCAATGCACATCCAAATACATTCCCATAATCATTTTGTGCTGTTTTATCATGAATTAGGACAAAAGGATTGTGATCACTACTACTAGTTCCTTTTTTACTATCAAATGATAATGTCCCTTTACTAAGTTGATGTTTTGAAACATGACGTTCTCGAATCCACGCTCCATCTAACTTAGTAATTCCATAATCTTTGTTTAAAAAGTCAAGTTGACCACTTAGTGCTTTATCAATAACTATATCTTTGTCATTAAGATTAATAATTTTACTATTTCTCACAATAATATCATTATCATTATTCACACTGTAATAGAGTTTCACTTCCACCTTATTAATAGTATCAATTAGAGTAATCTCAAGTGTTTCTTGTTTTTTTGATTGTGGCATTTTATCAAAATGTAAATCATTAATTATTTGGTAGGAATCAAATAATAAATCTAGAGTACGATGACCACTAGGCAGCTCAACGTGGATACTAGGATTACGATAATCGCCTTTTCCAAAACTGCTGTATTCTAACAATACATGATTTAATTGATATCCTTTGCTTTCTTTACTGTAAGATGTCGAGCTACCAAGTTCAAACTGATAATGTAATAAATGTTCTTTCAACTCGGCAAAAACTTCGACTTTTTTACCGTAATATACATGTTCTAGATGTTTATATTGATTTACAAAAAATACGTAACTTGTGTTCTTGGTTTCTAAGTAGAAAGATTGATCCTTTTTATTAAATGTAATCATTTAATCCTCCTCCTAACGCTAAATTCAAATTTTGTAAAGTGATGATATATTTCATCTTTTTTTAATGTCGTAGAACTTTCATTTAAATTAATCGAATTGCTCATAAATTGTGTTTCAAAACAAATACCCATATTTAAGCGTCCATTTTGTGATATCAAAGTTTCTTTATGTTCAAAATTATCAGTATAAAGATGAATAATTGGATATGTTGTATAAACATTCATTACTCTTTGTGTTTTATCACAAAAGAGTGTTGATTGCTTCAAATTATAATCTATTTTATCCAAGATATATGAATGATCTATTCCTCTAAAATTAGTTTCTCTTAAAAGCATTACAGGTCCAATTAAAGCCTTTTCTTCTCTGAAACTCATATTTTTAGAAATGTTAACTATATTCTTAGAGACAAATGATTCATCCGTTTCCACAATATTTGAACTATTAATTTGTAATGTATGGCTTAAAACATTATCTTTGGTAGTTCCTGATAAATTAAAATATGCGTGATTAGTTAGATTAATAACTGTATCATGATCAGTAGTGACTTTATGCTCAATTTCAAGAGTCGTTTCATATACTGAATAGGTAATTTTAACCTTTTGATTCCCTGGAAAACGTGAATTATCTGGGATTGCTTTTAAAAAGACTACTTTTGTAATATTTTCTTCTTCAATAACTTCATAATCAAAAATGATTTTTGCAAAACAATCATTACCACTATGAAGGTTGTTTGAAAGGTGATTTTTTTCTAATGTGTACAGTTTATTATTTAAAGAATACTCTGCATTTTTAATTCTTCCAGCGTGAGGTCCTATAGTCGCATTTAAATATAAATCATTTTTAAAATAATCTTCTTTCTCTTCAAGTTCTAAAACAACGTTATCAAGGTTGTTATTGCTATCTCTTGTTTTCAGAGAATATATTGTCGCGCCTAAATCGAATAATGACACTTCGATATTATTATGAATTACATTGATTTGATTTATTACTCCCTTACTAGTAAAGATCTTATTTAGCCAATACATTGATGTATCCTTTGATAAAATGATCAAATGCAATTTGTGATTTTTTATCTTGTTTAAAAATCCCTGCATCTTCTAAGCATTTAACAAATTTCTTAGTAACTTCTTCTTCAATAAATAAATCAATGTTCTGATTTTTATAGATATCTTTTAAATACGTTAGCCATGAGGCATGAATATTATCTTTTAGTAGCTCTGTATTTTCTGTTAAAGCTGTTTTTATTTCTTCAAGTTCATTAACCAAACGACTAGGTAATACTGCTAGTCCCATTACTTCAATCAATCCGATATTTTCTTTTTTAATGTGATGATTTTCTTGATGAGGATGGAAAATACCAAGTGGATATTCTTTTGAAGTTTGGTTGTTTCTTAAGGCGATATCTAAAGTATATATATATCCTTTTTTACGGGCAATTGGTGTGATTGCGTTATGAGGGTTTTCTGTATGCGATGTGATATTAAGTTCTTCGTTAGAATAGTTCTCAAAATACATAAATAACTTTGAAGCTGATTCAATAATCTTTTGTTTATTTTTAGATTCTAAACGAATAACTGATAATGGCCATTTTAGTTTTGAAATTGTTACTTCATTTTCTGTATATTTTTGTAAGATAGGAGCGTCCTCAATTGCGAAGTGATGACTTCCTCCTTGGTAATGTTCATGACTCAAGATACTACCTCCAACAATTGGTAGTCCGGCATTGCTTCCTAAGAAGTAATGCGGGAATAAATCGACAAAGTCAAATAAGCGTTTAAATGTGTTTATTGTCACATTCATTGGAATATGATCTTTATGTAAGACAATACAGTGTTCGTTGTAGTAAACATACGGACTGTACTGTAAGTAAAATGTTTCATCATTTAAAGAAAGTGGAACAATACGGTGACTCGTTCTACCAGGACTTCCACTAAACCCAACATGTTCTTTACATAATAAGCATTTAGGATAATGTGTTCCTTTTATATTTTTGTGAGCAATGATGTCGCGAGGATCTTTTTCTGGTTTTGATAAGTTAATTGTCATATCAAATAAACCATATGAAGTTTCGCTATTCCATCGGATATTTTTGTTTGTTCGTGATGTTTTAATGTAGTTACTATTGATTGAGAGATTATAATAATAATCTGTCGCTTTTTTAGTATCTTCAGAAAAATACTCATAAAAGTTTTGAATAATAGAGCTTGGTCTTTGAAGTAGTGTATCCATAATTTTAGCTTCAAAAATATCTCTGCTTGTAACAGTGTCCACTTTAATGATATTTTGTTTTACTGCAAAATCTAATAATGGCTTGAGAATTGATGATGGTTCTTCTACTTTATGGTACTCAACATCAAGATCAGTGTACAAATCAAGGTGTATTAAATCAAGCAATTTATTAATTGCATACTCTTTATCATTGGGATTTAAAATTTTCGTATCTAATCCGTATAAAATCAATTGTTTGATGTGTTTATTCATGGTAACCATCCTTATGAGTTTTGTGAAAGTCCCATGCACTTTTTATGATGACATCAATATTTTTGTATTTACGGCTCCAGTGAATAATTCTTTTCGCTTTTTCACTTGAAGCTATTAGTATTTTAGGATCACCGCTACGACGAGGTTCATCAACAGCAGGTATTGCATGATTAGTTACTCTTCTTGCTGCATCAATTACTTCTTTGACACTATAACCTTCACCACTACCTAAATTGAAATAGTCTGATTGATTAGTTTTTCTAATGTGATCTAGAGCAAGAATATGCGCAGCAATTAAATCTTCTATATGGATATAATCCCGAATTGCTGTACCATCTTTAGTTTCATAATCTGTTCCGAAGATGGAAATGTGTTTTCTTTTATTATTAGGCACTTGTAAGATAAGTGGAATTAAATGTGTTTCGGGATTATGTGCTTCGCCAATTTCTGCAGTATGAAAAGCACCAGCGACATTAAAATAACGAAGGGCAATATATTTTATGCCATAAGCTAAATCAGCCCATTTCATCATTTTCTCCATTGCAAGTTTAGTTTCACCATATGTATTTGTAGGTATTTCTAACATATCTTCAGTAATTGGCATAACTTCTTGTTCACCATAAACTGCAGCTGTACTACTAAAAATAATATATTTTACATTTGCTTGAATCATTGCTTCTAATAATGTTTTTGTTCCATAAACATTGTTGTGATAGTATTTTAGCGGTTTTTCCATACTCTCTCCAACCAAACTAAAAGCAGCAAAATGAATGACAGCATCAATCTTTTCTTTTATTAAAATTTCTTTTATTTTATCTGTGTTTGTTATATCTTCTTGATAAAAAATTGCATTTTTATCTACTGCTTCAAAGTATCCTGTCGATAAGTTATCAACTATAACAACCTTATCATTTCTTGTTAACAACATTTTTACAGCGTGACTTCCGATATAACCTGCACCACCTGTGACTAAAACATTCATTTTGTTTCCTCCTTATTCAATGTACGACCCCGTTTATTTGATTGCACATTTTTCACCGTTTATCATATTAATCTATCTATTTAAAATCCTATTTAAAATAGATTTTTTCATATCTTTAATTATATCTTCTTTTGAGCTGTTAAATCAATAATGTCTTTTATAATATTTTATTTATGTTTGAATTCGATAGCTCGTTTGATTAATTGTTTCCAACCTTAGTATAGTTTTTTTCTTTTTATATCATCGATATTAAGAGTAAACATGATTGATGTTTTTGATAGTTCTTCAACATTTTTAAAAAATCCTGAGAATAAAATACTAATAAAGGCAGCACCTAAAGTTGTTGTTTCACTAATCGTAGGTCGCACAATATTACAGTTTAAGATATCGCTTTGGAACTGTAGTAAAAAGTTATTCATACTAGCTCCACCATTTACCTTAAGTGTCGAATGCTAAAAGATAAAGTTCTTTTATTAAGTCATCTTCAACTCGAGAGGTAGCTAATACCATACCACCACACTCTAAAAATGGGATTTCTAATTCCTCTAACATCTTTTTATACATTCTATTTCCTAATATATTAAACTTTGCATTCAAAGAACCAGGAATAGGATCGTGCCCAGAATGAACAATTGCACTATTTGCCATTGTCGCTTCCATAGCAACATCAAAATTTTTCTCTAAAATAATTCTTTTTAGTTTATATTTTGATAACTCCCTTTACTACTGTAGCACCCGATATACCTGCACCTATTATTATTATAACATCATACATTTTCTACTTCCAACGTGTTTTTATATTTTTCAAAAGGTAATGATTACAAATCATTACCTTAGTTTTATAATTTTCGTGCACCATCACCAACAGTGATGACATAAAAATTAGCGTTTTTTCCGATTTGTTCTTTATATTTCTGTCCAACAATTTCAACTGTTTCATCGACAAATTCACTTTTCACTATACTTACTGTAGATCCTCCAAATCCGGCACCCGTCATTCTTGATCCTAAAACACCTTCTGAGTTACTCATCAATTCAACTAGGGTATCTAATTCAACCCCTGTAACTTCATAATCATTTTTTAATGATTGGTGAGATTCTAACATCATTCTTCCAAATTCAGCTATATTATCTTCTTTCAATACTGCAACACTTTCGATTGTTCGAATATTTTCACTAATAGCGTGTCTTGTCCGTTTCTTTTCTATACTACTAAGTAAGTGTTCAATACTAGAAAAATCTTCCATGTTAAGTTCACACAAGAACTTAACATCTTTAACTGATTGTATTTTCAATAAGGCACTTTCGCACTCGCTTTTTCGTTCATTATATTTTGAATCTGCTAGTTCTCTTCTAACATTTGTATTTCCGATAACTATTTTATAACCATCAAGTTTTAATGGAACATACTCATAATCTAGTGTTGCAGTATTAAGTAACATTGCATTATGTTTTTTACCCATACCTACTGCGAACTGATCCATGATTCCACATTTAACGTTTATGTATTCATTTTCTACTTTTTTTGACCATTTTACCATTTGTAACATATCAAGATTAAGCTTGAACAAATCATTTACCATTACTGAAATAAGAAGTTCTAGTGATGCACTACTTGATAAACCTGCTGCATTTGGCATGTTTCCTATGATATATATATTAATCCCCTTGTTAATTTCCCTGTGACCCTTTAATTCTTTAATAATACCTTTGATATAATTACTCCATGCATGTTCTTTACTATACTCTAAATCATCTAACGCGACACTTAAAATTCCAAGTTCTTTAAAATTTTCAGAATACATGTTTATAATGTTATCTTCTCTTAATGTCGCCACTCCGTAAGTCCCTATACTGAGTGCACATGGGAAAACATATCCACCATTATAATCGATATGTTCGCCAATCATGTTCACTCTACTTGGAGCAAAATATACTTTTTGTCCACCCTCGTCATTGTATATTTCATTGTAGTTAAGCACTAATTGTTCTTTTGTCATGACTATTTAATAGCTCCAGTTAATCCAGCAACAAAGTGCTTCTGTAAACTGAAGAATACAACAATGGAAGGTAGTGTTGCAACTACTATAGAGAGGAGGATAACACCATAATCAGGAGTATAAGAACTACTGAGTGTGCTTATTTTTAAAGGAAGAGTCTGAATATCATTTGACGATAATGTAATAAGTGGCCATAAGAAATTATTCCAACTTGCAGTAAATGTTAAAATTGCTGCTGCTGCATATGTTGGTTTCATAACAGGAAACACAATACTTCTAAAGATCCTGAATTCATTTGCACCATCAACTCGTGCTGATTGAATAAGCTCTCTTGGAAACTTAATAAAACTCTGTTTGAAGAAGAATATCAGAAACACTGTTGCAACTGAGGGCAATACGACTGATATCAATTTATTATTTAAATCTAAAGCTATAATTACTTTGTACAACGGAATCATTAATGCAGCAAATGGTATCATCATAGTAAGTAATAGCACGTTATATAATTTATTTTTAAATTTCGATGAAAAGATTTCAAATCCATAAGCAGCTAGTGATGAAATAGTTAAAGCTAGAACTGTTGTTAAGATTGCTGCAAATGCAGAATTACCAAAAGCTCTTAAATAATCACTTTGTTGAAATAAAGTTTTTAAATTTTCAATAATATTACTACCAACCGATATATTACCAGAAATAATTGCATTAGACGTTTGAGTGCTCCCAGCAAACATCCAGTAAAATGGGAAAACACAAATAAATGATACTATACCCAAGATAATATAAGAAAAAATCATCTTAGTTACTTTCCGAATATTTATTTGTTTAATTTTTTTTACCATAGTGACCACTTAGTCCTCTCTGCTTAATCTAAACTGAATAACTGTTAATATTGCTGCTGTTATCATAATGACATATGCTACAACTGCTGCATATCCAAAGTTTGGTATATTTACAAATGAAACATTATATATATACTGAGACAAAGTCATCGTCGATACAGTAGTACCACTACCAGCAATAATGTTAAACGGTTCATCAAATAATTGAAGTGTTCCGATTGTTGACATTACAGCTGTAAATAATATTATTGGTTTAAGCTGCGGAACTGTAATTTTAAAGAAAATTTGAAGTTTATTAGCCCCGTCAATTTCTGCAGCCTCATAAACTTTTTTATCAATACTTTGAAGTCCAGAAAGATAAAATATCATATTGTATCCAGTCCATCTCCATAATAGTGCGATAACGATTGTTGCTCTTTGCCAAAATGGGTCAGTTAACCACCCAACAGGTTTGATTCCAAGAAATTCACCTATAGGATTATTTCCCAAAAATTCAATTGTAGTATTGACGATTCCATCAGGAGCCAACATCATTTTAAATAACACCGAATAAGCTACTAGCGATGTAACAGCAGGTAAAAAGATAGCAGTTCTAAAAACTCCTCTAAATTTTAATTTAGGATTATTTAAAATGACGGCAAATACTAATGCTAAAGTTAACATGATTGGGACTTGAACAATAAAAAATATAAAAGTATTTTTAAATGCTTGTTTAAATTGTGGATCTCCCATCAATTTATCAATGTTTCCAAAGAAATCCGTTTCACAAACAATACCTCTACAAGATTGTGTTACAAGAAATACAGAGTAAATCATCGGTATAAAAATAAATACTGTTATAAATATTAACGCGGGTATAATGAATGCCCAACCAATAATTATTGCTCGTCTCTTTTCAGAAATTTTCCCTAGTAAATTCTTAATAATTGCTCGTGTTTTCATATATATTTTCACTACTAGACTTTTAATAGTTAATAGTATTTTTTTTATTAAGCTTTGCATAATTTAACTCCTTTATAATTATATAAGGTGGCAAATAGGAGGCCACCTTATATATATATATTCGTTGCTACGTTATGATATTTTTGCGTCAGCAGCTACTTTTGCTATAGCTAAGAATTCAGCTAAAGTTTTTGTTCCATCTAAATATTGTGGCATTGCATTCATGATAGCTTCATCAGCTTCATAAGTGTAAAGTCCATAATCAATTGCAGGAATTAATGCAGACCATGTTGCAAAGTCATTCCATATAGAATCATTAGTAAAGAATGGGTCATTAGCAAGATAAGCAGCACTTGTTTTAGCGCTAATTAATGAACCAATTGCTCCGTTATTAACTAAAATTGTATTATAGAAATCATCTTGGTTGTCTTGATAAATTGCTTTTAAGAATGCAACAGATTCGTCAACATCTCCATCAGCTAATACGTACCAGCTAGATCCACCTAAGTTAGAGTAGTTCACAGCACCTGTAATGTTGGCTCTAGGAGTTTTCATAACAGACCATAATCCAGAGTTAGCTTCTGTTGATTTTACAGTACCTGAAATCCAAACACCAGTAGTAATTGTTGCAACTTCGCCAGTACCAATAGGGTTTACCCAAGTAGCCCAGTCAGTTGCTTCTTTGTAAATTTCAGTTGATGTTCCACCATACATAACTTCAGCATCATATAATGCTTTATAAGTTTTGGCAGCTTCTTCAACACCAGCATTTCCAACAAATTCAAATTCTCCAGCAGCATTTGTATACCACGTTTGAGTTGAATTTAAGATTGTTCTGAATAATCCACCATCAGCAAAGTTATTTGAAATGAATGCTTCGCCAGTTCTTGTAGTATAAGCTTGCCCTACAGCGATGAAATCATCCCAAGTAATGTCAGCTGCTACAAATTCTTCAAATGTAGAAACACCTGAAACTACAGAAACATCAGCATCTGTAACTAAGTCATTTCTAATAAACATACCACTTACACCTGAATCGAATGGTACGCTATATTGATCGCCATCGTAAGTTCCAATTGCAACTTTTGCAGGAATAAATTTTGTGTGATCAATACTGCCAGATAAATCAGCAAACTTACCTGGATATGATGCTAAGTATTTACCAGCCATGTAATCTTCAATTAAAACGATATCTGGTAAGTCTCCTCCAGCTGATAATGATGCGTGTAATTTAGTTTCTAGATCACCTTTTGCCATTTCAACTATTTCAATTTCAACATCTCCACCATAAATAGCTTTTGCAGTGTTCATAATAGAGATATTAAAGTTAGGGTCCCATGCCCAGATTGTAATTTTGTCATCTGAAAAGTCTGAACTGTTCCCACCACATGAAGCTAGTGTGAAAGTTAAAACTGCAACAGATAATAATGCAAATAATTTTTTCATTTTATTTCTCCTCTCAAATTTTTGTAAAGCGTTTACATTACCATTTTAGTAAAATTTTACTAGTTTGTCAATATATATTTAATTATTCTTTTCTCAGTAAAACCAAACAATGAAGAGCTTTAACCCAATAATAGCTTTGCCACCTCAAAATAATTTATTTAGTAAAAATCACCTATTTTTCATAAAAAAATCACATTTTCCTTATTTCTAGGGGAAATGTGATACTTTCACTAATTAAATTGATTCTCTTTTAACAAGAGATGTTGAAACAGTTAATTTCACTGCAACTTTTCTACCATCTATTTGTTCCATAATTAATTCCACTGCTTTTTCTCCCATAAACTCTGTTTCTACTTTTACAGTTGTTAATGGTGGAAATGTATAGGTTGCATTTGGTATATCATTAAATCCAACTATTGCAATATCTTTTGGTATCTCTAACTTTGCTTCATGAATTGCCTTAATTGCTCCAATTGCAATTGAATCGTTAGCAGCAAAATATGCCTTTGGATGATTCTTATAAGATAGCATCTCTTTCATCATATTATATCCACTCAATGAACTGAATGTAGAAGAGATAATATTTTCAGGTACGTACAAATCTTTTTTCTTCATATATTCTACAAAGTATTGTTTTCTACGTTCACCAATAATTATATTTTTATTATGCACGTATTCGGTACCACCAAGATAGCCAATATTAGTGTGACCTTTTTCTTCGATAAAGTAATTTAAAACTTCGTGTATCGCCTTTTTAAAGTCAATAACGATACTATCGTATTTTCCTTCAAAAGAAGAAAAATCAACAAAAACTATATTTTTTGTCACTTCAGCGAATGTTCTAATTTCTGAATTCGCAAATTTACCAACAGCAATAATACCATCCATATTTGAAAATGCTTCAAATGAAAACTTGTCACCAACTTTGGGTATTTTTAAGATATTTATATTATTCTTTTCAGAGCAGCGTTCTATACCTCTCCTTATAGATAAGTAATAAGGGTCTTCTAACTCTTGAACTAGTGTGTACCAATAAACTAACCCGATATTTAGTTTTGGACCACTTTCAATTTTTTTTCTTCTTGGAGTTTTATATTCTAACTCTTCAGCTATTTCGAATATTTTTTTCTTCTTGATATCACTAATTGATAGTGTATTATCAAAGTTCAGTGTTCTTGAAACCGTTGTGATTGATACCTTTGCTAATTTAGCAATTTCTTTTAAGGTAGCCATAAAATCACTCCTTTACTGTTCTAGTGTAACATAAAAAGTAAATTTTACTAAAATTTATTATTTGCACTGCCCCAATTATTCGGGACACATAGTCCCACCCTAATACATAAAAATAGCTACATGCAACTTATCTTGTTGCTTTTATTATATCATCTATTTTCCAAAATGATTTGGCACAAAGAAAGGAGATAGTGTAAAATGGTTTTGGAAAAACAATTAAAATTAAAGAAATGCATATTTTTTCCTTTCAATTGAACATAGTCTCGTTGTTGCCTAATTTAAACTAAAAAAGCAATTGTTCATTTTGACTGTTACACCACTACACCAACTACACCTACTACACCAAAAATATCGAACATACATCTATTATTTATTATACTCTAATTATTATATAACTAGGATTCCTTGAAATTATTTTAAATCGTAT
>Ga0307989_1000728_pt1 | contig 19828 bp, 15 predicted proteins | sample EllFjometagen185_FD_203164 | JGI IMG/M metagenome (GOLD analysis project Ga0307989, IMG submission 203164) | Marine microbial communities from Ellis Fjord, Antarctic Ocean - #185 | ecosystem: Environmental > Aquatic > Marine > Unclassified | place: Southern Ocean | collected 2014-10-08
AAAAAAGGGATTGAAAACCTGCGAAGAAGAAAGCTCTCGCGATAACCCGGGCCTTATATATTTCAACTTCAATGCGAAAGAGTCCTTTGATGTAACCCTTACCGTTGAAGATTATTCTGGTGCCGAGGAAGGTATCACGGTTTCACTAAATCGGGATCCCTTTAATGTTGGAGGAGGAGGATCAAGTGTCTTTAACGCTCCGTTAAAAAAATGGCTGGCCAAAGAACTCGAAAAAGAAGGTTCTTCTTATGAAATAGCAAAAAAAATTGGAGGAAATGACGCTGAAAATGACACCTTTTTTGATGAGTTTCTTGCTCAACTCGATTATTCCCTTCTTGATCCACGAGTATTCAAACCTCAAATCCCAATAAAACCAATTCCGATAAAATTTATTCGAGAGAGAATTCCTCAAACAATGCTTCCAAAGGTTAGAAAAAACCTAGGAATTGTTTTTCTTTATTGACCACTCATCCAGTCTCCTGGAGAAATCACTCGGCCAAATGGATCTGCCGGGAAGTTCACCACTTGTATGTCTTGAACAATTGCTGCTCTATTCGCCACTAGAACTGTCTGCAAGTTTTCTAAAATCAAAGTATATTCTGCTATTTTTTCTGTAAAAATACGACGAGCTTCTGCGTCTACCGCATTTTGCTGAAGTAATTTTTCTGCCTCAATTTTTCGATCCAATATAAAAGAAATTCCTACTGGGTTTGAATTTTGTAATGCATCAAGAAATTCTTGTTCGGCTATTAATGAAGCTTCCCTTGAGACCTCTGCTTTACTAGAAAACTCAATAATATCTTGTGCCAATTGATCCTGAAGTTTATCTGCACGAGCAAGCAAGTATTCAATTCGTTGCAGTAAACGCCCTACCTGAATATCTCTAATAACTGGAGTTGCGCCATTAATTTGTGAAGGGAACGGTATTTCAAAGAGAACTTCTACTTCTCGTTTCCATCCTAATACTTTTGCTGGTGTGCCTTTTTGTCCGCTAATACGCTGTGTTTCCATCCAATAATTCCACGCAGTCAACGATCGCCCTGCTGCACTCATTGCTACCACAGAAGATATTTGTTTATTTTCTACTTCTTCTTTTTTCTTTTGTGGTGCGTGAATTTTCTTTGTTGCAGTTTCTTTTTTTTCAACAGATTTCTCTATTACTGGTTTCACTGAAGGAGTGCTTCTATCATTCGATGTATCTGTTCCTCCCCAAATCAACCATCCCACCAATACTATTCCTCCAAGTATCAGTAGAGTTTTTATAATACCGACTCCGACACGACGCAATAACCAGACGGTATCCGTTGATTCTTCTATGTCGGTTAAGTCCTCATCAAGCTCCTCGAACTTGTTTTCTGGTTCTTCTAATTTTTCTTCATCCTTAATTTCTGTTTCCGTCTCTGGTTCCTCCGTCATTATTGACGGTTTTTCTTCTGTCACAGCAACTGGCTCTACCACCGGCTCCGGAGTCGGAGTTGGTTCAGTATTTGCCGCTGGTTCAAATGGATTTTCTACCATTGGAGAATTATACCTCAAAATACACTGAAAATCAAGCGTGAAGCGCCCACATCGCTGCTGCGATCGCATCGGCGGCATCATCTATTTTGGGATTTTTCTCCAATCCAAATTGTAATTTTGCCATTTTCTTCATTTCTGCCTTATTGGCTTTCCCATTTCCAGTAAAAGAAAGCTTCAACTCTACGGGCTTGGGTTCTACCACGCGACACCCCTCTCTCTCTGCTAAAAGTAAAATTACTCCTCTTGCCCCAGCCACTCGCAGGGCAGTAGTTGTGTTTTTTCCAAAAAAGAGATCTTCAATCGAAACAACCTCCGGCTCCCATTTCTTAAATAATAATTCAAAGTCTTCCGCCAATTCATGTAATCGTGCTGGGAATGGAGAATTCGGCTCAGTTGTTATCGTTCCAAAAGACAAAAGTGCGGGTTTCGCTTTATTACTCGCATCCAAAACAGCAAATCCACATCGTCCAAATCCAGGGTCTACTCCAAGTATTTTCATCATGGAAAGTGTATCATAGAAATTATCGATTTATTTTTATAAATTACACTAAATACTTTTGTATATGTTGCATTTGTGAGTGAAACAAAAAACGATTATTTAAAATGAATGATCCGTCGCCGAAGGTGACTAATGAATAAGAATATTTCGTTTGTAAACGAACAACAGCAACGATCTTTTTTGGTTACTTTTTTGGCGGGAAAAAAAAGTAATAAAAAGAAAAATAATACTCTCTAAAATAGTAAATTCCTCCAACCCATCACTTCAATAGATCCCCGTCTTCACGGGGATAAGTTCGCTCAACGACTCGTGCTACTCGTCGGGGCTCACTTATTTCACCGTCACACTCTTCGCCAAGTTTCGTGGCATATCTGGGTCCAGATCACGAAGAATCGCTAATTGATACGCCAAAATCTGAATCGGAACAAGCGTTGCAATAGACTGAGCTCCATCACAATCTGGAACACGAATCCATTCATCAAACACATCAGCTCTTGTTGGAGAAATCCCAATAATTCGAGCTCCGCGCGCTTTTAATTCCATAGCGTTAGAAATCGTTTCAGGATCATCACCGAGAACCAAACATGGTACCCGCGTCTCAATCAAAGCGATCGGACCGTGCTTCAATTCACCAGCAGCAAAACCTTGCGCGTGAATATAGGAAACTTCTTGAATTTTTATCGCTGCTTCGAGTGCCATTGGATAGAGCGATCCACGCCCGATAATAAACATGTTGTCTCTATCTACAATCTTCTCCGCCACCGTTCGGATGTGTTCTGCATACCGAGGATTGAGAAGTTCATTAATAGCTGTTGATGTTTCACGCAAAAGCTCTCTCCCCGCATTAAAGATACCGCATCCCCGTAACTCAGCATCTGCGTGAGCCAAAAGGAAACAAATCGCCATCTGCGCTGTAGCTGCCTTCGTGGAAGCAACTGCTTTTTCTACTCCTGCATTCAATGGCAAAACCACGTCAGAAATACGTGCCACCGATGATGTTTCTACATTTGTTATAGAAAGAATCTTGGCTCCTTTCTTTTTTCCATGCTCTAGTATTTCCAAAACATCTGCCGTTTCTCCTGACTGACTAATCGCAATTAACGCCGTTTTTTCATTTACGAATCGTTCAAAACTTGGCATTTCCGATGCCGCTACAACATTAATTTTCCTTCCTGAGATGTCAGCAAAAAAATACTCAGCGGCTGTGGCAACCTTATGTGCTGTTCCACAAGCGATGAAATATGCTCCGTTACAGCCGGCCAAAACTTCTGCCGCTGATTTCATTAATTTACTTGATTGATTAATCGCTCGAGAAATCGATTCTTTTTGTTCAAAAATTTCTTTGAGCATGAAGTGTTCAAAGTCTCCTTTTTCTGCCTCTTCCGCAGTCCAAGGTACCTCAATATTTCGTTTTTCAACCGATTTCCCTGTCAGGAGATCTGCGAACAAAACATCTGTCCCACGCACCCAAACAATTTCATTATCATCTAAGTAATTAACCGTGGAAGTGTGCTCAAGAAAAGCAGGAATGTCACTGGCAATATACGTAGCGTCATCTGAACGTCCCATGATCAACGGAGATCCTCTTCGTGCGGCAAAAAGGCCATCTACTCCATCGACAAATAAGACAATAGCAAATCGTCCTTCGATTTCATTAGCGGTTTTTTGTACTGCCTCAAAAGGCTCAAGACCTTTCTCTAAGTACTCATTTATCACGGCGGCAATTACCTCTGAGTCTGTTTCTGACTCAAATGTTTCTGCTCCAATACGCTCTTTATGTAGAGCAAAGTTTTCAAAAATACCATTGTGCGCCAAAGTAACGCGTCCATATCGATGTGGATGCGAATTTTTTACCGTAACTCCACCATGCGTCGCCCATCGACTGTGTCCAAAGGCCTCTTTTGAGGGATTAAACTCGTGTTTTGCATTAGATATTTTTCCGACTTGTTTTTCAATAACTACATCTTTTCCTTCACGCACAACAACACCCCAGGAATCATACCCACGATACTCGAGCTTCTTTAGCCCTGCAATAACGACTGCTCCTGCGTTATTGTTTGACCCAGAGACTGCAAAAATTCCACACATTACTTGGGGAGAAAATACGATGGCGATTCTGCACTAGAAATACGAAGCTGTCAACGATTCGACAAATATTCAACAAAGATTTGACAAAAATTTGACATAGCAATGTATCTGACTACACTCGCGACGATTTTTAGAATTGAATTTACACATGCTTATTATCCGATTTGCTCGTCATGGACGCAAGAAACAAGCGTTCTTCAAAATTGTAGCCGCTGAGAAAGCGCGTGCAGTACAAAAAAAATATATTGCTGAGGTCGGGTATTATAACCCGCTTGCTGATGGAGGAACTGGAGTTTGTAAAGTTGATGCAGTTGCAATAAAAAAATATATTGCGAACGGAGCTCAAGTAAGTCAATCTGCTGCACGTTTATTGGTGAAAAATGGTATCAACGAAGCTGAGAAATTTATTACAAAACGACCAACAAAACCAAAAAAGGAAGCTCCTAAGCCAGATCCAAAAGCTCCTGCTGAAGAAGTAACTACTGAAGAGGCTGCGCCCGAAGAAGAAAAAGAAGTATCTGAGAAGAAAGTTGAAGCTACTACGGAGGAGACACCTGCAGAGTAATTACGTTTCCCTTTTCACATACACAAAATGTCCGAGAAAAATACGGCCGTCGAGTTTGTTAATTATATATTGCAACAAATATGTTCGAACGCTGGTGCGATAGAAGTAAATGCTGCTGATGATGACCGAGGCACTCTTATTACTGTTACTGTAGCAACTGAGGATATGGGACGTTTGATTGGGAAAGATGGACAAACAATATCCGCACTACGAACCCTTATTTCAATTTTGTCTGCACGAGAAAGTGTGCGATACTTTTTGAAGGTAGAAGATCCTCAATAATTTTTTGAAACATGGCACTTCCTGTAGATAATCGTGTTATCCCGGCCGTACAATATTTGGATGTCCCAACTCCTGTACACACTGCCACTCCTGTTACAACCATGCCTTCTGGAATGGAAATAGACACGAGTGCTATGCACGGACAAGTAGGAGATACCATCGCAACACTGAGCTCTTATACGACAATGGACCTGGTTCAAATGTTTGTTGTATATGCTTTTATTGCTGCCGCGGGACTTTCTGCTGTATTTATTTTTATTGGAGGAATTAATTTTATTCTCTCTGGAGGAAATGATGAAAAAATCAAAACAGCGGTCAACACCATCCGATATTCAATTGTTGGGCTGATCGTAACTATATTAAGTTTTACTTTTGTAACAATTGTCGGACGTATTTTTGGGCTTGATTTCATGTCATACCTCTCATACAACAAAATCCGTACTTCTGTCTCACAATTAATTAGTTCATCACAAGAAGGAACTTCTACAACGCCTCACTTCCGACTCCCAAGAGATTAATGTCTTGGTGGAAATGGCTTAATGAAGCAGTTTTCCCCGTACGATGTATTATTTGCAAACGCGAAGGAGCTTGGTTGTGTGATATGCATAATCATTTTTGTGATGCTCCAAAAAATGAAGCACATTTTCAATATATAGATCCGGTTTATGCCATCACTGCTTATTATGACCCTGTAGTAAAAAAATTCATTGAATATTTCAAATTCCGCGGATTTTCGGCATTAGCAGATATAATAGGGAAACAAATTGATACAAACGTACCAAAAGAAGTATTGAACAATGCTGTTCTGGTTCCCATTCCTCTCCACTGGAAACGAAAATTATGGAGAGGCTTCAATCAGGCGGAAAAAATTGCACAAGCAATGCAGCGCAATAATCCATCGCTCCAGATAATGGATAATCTCTATCGCATTCGTAAAACAAAACAACAAGCAACGTTGAAAAAAGATGAACGCCTGAAGAATATTGCAAATGTATTTGAATGGCGTGGAGAAACAATACCAACAAAAATAATCCTTATTGATGATGTTGTCGCTTCTGGAGGAACTCTCGATTCTGCTGCAATGACACTCAAATCAGGTGGCGCTCAAAACGTGTCAGGCATTGTATTTGCGCGCGGCGGAAAACCATGTCAAAATTCCACCAATGAAACTTGAATTTGCGGGTGCGGCACGTGGAGTAACGGGATCTAAACATCTTCTCCATATAAACGGAAAAAAAATACTTCTTGAGTGTGGGCTCTACCAAGGACGGAGAAAAGAAGCCATTGCCGCAAATCTGCATTTCCCTTTTGAGGCAGCTGAAATTGATGCTGTTGTTTTGAGTCATGCACATATCGATCATTCTGGGGCATTGCCCCTCTTGGTAAAAAATGGATTCACTGGCCCTATTTATTGTACTCATGCTACTCGAGATCTCTGTTCTATCATGCTTCGTGATTCTGGATATATCCAAGAACGTGATGCCGAATGGATGCAGAAAAAAATAAAAACAGCTGATGCAGAACCTCTCTATACAGTAGCTGATGCGGAAAAAACTTTATCACTTTTCCGATCTGTTGATTACAAACAAAAATTCAAAGTCTGCCATGGAGTACGAGTAAAATTCCATGATGCGGGGCATATCCTTGGAAGTGCTATTGAGGAATGGGATATTTGGGATGATGATACAAGCCAAAAAATAACTTTCGGGTTTACCGGAGATTTGGGGCGAAAAAACCTTCCTATCTTGAAAGATCGTGAACAGCTTAAAGACCTAGACATACTTATAACAGAGTCAACCTATGGAGATCGTCTTCATGAAGAAATAAAAGACGTAGAAGATCGATTTGCTGCAAAAATTGTTGAAACGGCTGAACGAAATGGGAAAATTTTTATTCCTGCCTTTGCCGTAGAACGTACACAAGAAATCCTCTATGTAATCCGAGAAATGCAGCATCAAGGACGAATTCCTGCCATGCCGATTTTTGTTGATTCTCCTCTTGCAACAAACGCAACTGAAATTTTTCAAATTCACCCCGAATGTTTTGATAAAAGCCTCGTGGAAATGTTTGATCGCGGAGAAAATCCTTTTGATGATGTTAATGGATTACAATTTACTCGATCGGTAGATGATTCCAAGGCTATAAATAAATTCCCAGGCCCCGCAATTGTTATTTCTGCAAGCGGAATGTGCGAGGCTGGTCGTATTCGTCATCATTTGGCCAATAATATTTCTGATGCAAGAAATACTCTTCTTATTGTTGGATTTATGGCACAAAACACGCTTGGAAGAAAGCTTGTAGAAGGTGAATCCCCTGTAAATATTTTTGGAGAACCGCATGAAGTAAAAGCAGAAGTTATTATCTTTAATGCCTTCTCTGGACATGCTGATCAAAATGGATTATTAGATTTTGCTGGTGCCTGTGGCAAGCCAACACAGGTTTTCTGTGTACATGGTGAAAACGAACAAATGCTTACGTTCCGAGACAAGCTAAAAACACTTCCAAATTTATCAAAATCTTCCATATCTGCTCCGTTACCAGGAGAATCATGGGAACTACAAACCGACAAGACGTGGAAAAAATTATCATGGAGAAATCCTATTTCCCAGAAGCTTTTTCCTGAACTAGATGTTGATCCTCTAAGTGACACGACAATCTAAAGTGCGAAAAACTTGACGCACGTTAAATTACAGGTACTCTCCGCGCGGATTTTTAGAAATTTTAGCTATGTCTCGACAGTGTCAAATTACCGGCAAAAAAACAGCTACGGGAAACAATCGTCCCTTCTCGCTTAAGGCGACAAGACGAACCTTCCGTCCGAACTTGTTTATTAAAAAAATGTTTAATCCTCTCACGGGAAAGATTGAACGTATGAAATTGTCAGCAAAAGCAATTAAGACATTGAAAAAATGGGCCAAAGAAACAGGAAATGAGACTGAGGCTGAAAAAATGGTAAAGATTGCTGCACAACAGGCAGAAAAGAAAACGACAAACGTAAAAAAGGGACGAGTACGAAAAGAGAAATTAACTCCGAAACAGAAGAAAGAACTTGAAGCCGCAAAAGCAGCTGAGTTAGAAAACAAACCAGCAGCTCTTGAAACGAAAAAGAAAGAGGACTAATGCGCATTGTCATACTAGAGAACATACGATCGCTTCACAATGTTGGAGCGATTTTTCGTACAGCTGATGGAGCCGGATGGGACAAGGTATACCTCACAGGTTACACAGGCTGTCCTCCTGACCGAAGAATTGAAAAAGTATCGCTTGGTGCAGAAGAATTTCTTCCGTGGGAGCACGTAGATTCAGCAGAGAAATTGTGTGAAAAATTGAAAAAGGAAGAATTTAAAATCATTGCCCTCGAACAATCTGATCGCTCAGAAGATATTTTTACTACAAAATGTGAAGAAGAAAACATAGTACTTATTCTTGGAAATGAAGTAGATGGTGTTTCAGAAGAAATTTTAAATATGTGTGACCAACATCTCGAAATACCAATGCATGGGAAAAAAACATCTCTTAATGTTTCTGTGGCAGCAGGAATAGCATTATTCGCTCTCGAGAAAAATTGACTTTTCAAGAGAGAGACATACACTCTTCTCGCTCTTTTGAGGAAACTTAAAATACGCATTACAGATTGACAATTAAAATCAAAGCGTCAATCGCAGTCCCGTATTGCGGGATAAATCTGCCGATAAGTCGGCAAAAAACTGTTCTTTATCTCTACGGGTCGATGGCGGAGTGGTCAATCGCAGCAGACTGTAAATCTGCCGACTTAGTCTACGATGGTTCGAATCCATCTCGGCCCACCAGATAAAAAAATAAAATCTATCCCTTGTGGATAGATTGTTTTTTTAATTTCGCGAAGCGATTGGATTCGAGCCATTATGGTTCGATCCCGCCTTAGCGGGACACGTAGACAAAAGAACCTTCAACGAAGTTATCCATCTCGGCCTTTCCGTTACCCTTGCGGAGTTTTTTATTTTTAATTTCGCGAAGCGATTGGATTCGAGCCATTATGGTTCGAGGATTTGCACTAAGCAAAGCGAAGATGCAAATAGCTCTAACAAGTCTCACTAAATGAGATGCAGTGACGAGACAATGAGCGAATAAACCCAGCAAAGTTATCCATTTCGGTTCCTCAAAAAACACCTCCTCTATTTTAAAATACTAATTTCATAATTCCCTACTTCTCATCCACAACCAAATTGTCCGCTGGAGATTCTCCAATCGACATATTCGCTGCATCTGAAAACTTCTGTGTACGAGCCAAATCAGGATTATATGCTTGGTAAAACAACTGAATCATTTCTTCTGTTTTCAAAGGAGTTACCCCTAATCCACAATTCTCAAGGGCTGTCTTTACGGTATTCACACGAATATCTAGATCTTTTTTCAAATTTTTAAACTCACGTTTGCGTGTCATAATATTTGATACGGTATCTTCTGGCTGAATGTAATCAAGGAAGCTTGTCCATACTGATTTTTTCTGAGACCTCGCAGGGTCCAATGGGACCACTACGAAAAATCGTTTCTCCATTATATCTGAATATTCTACTAATTTTTGGATGAAATCGATATATCCAGTCATCTGCTCACGAAGCAAATCGTTTCCAATTTTTGTTTGTCGTTTACGAAGATCCGCAATATACGAATCAATATCCAGTTTTCGTGAACGAATCTGAATTTGTACAGGAAAATTAAGGGCATTCAGAAATCCCTGGTATGAAGAAATCAGCGCTTCTTGTTCTGCCGATGACTTAAGATTAAAGTTCACTGACTGAACCTCTAGAATAGAACGCAATCCGCCATTTTTAAGGACAAGCGTCTCATCGTGTACCTCCGCGAATTGGAGATATCGTTGCGTGGAAATCAATTGGTTTTGAGATCCCTGTCGAACAGATGATTTTTTCTTTTTCATATTTATTATTGGGTTTCAGGAACACCTTCGCTATCAAGAAGTTTTGCTAATGAACGAACTTTTTCTGAAGTAAATTCTTCTTGGTGCCTCTCTATTTCTGGCTGTTTTTGTACCGTTTTCATAGTAAATGGTGTTGTCATGGAAACAAATGGTTCTCCCGCATGTTTCACCCAACGACGTCGTGGCTGACGAAATATAAATTGTTCCAATTGTAAAAGAACAAACTTAAAAAGAGAAATTCCATGAATCTTAAGAAACGCAATCGTTACCGCAATCCCTGCAGGAACCCAACATAAGATACTTTCTATCTGATTGAGTTCATACTGCTTTGAAAGAGAATTAAACAAAACATATGAGATACCAAACCCAAGGATGAGAAGTATTACTTGTCGCAGAGTTAGGAACCAGAGAATCTGGTCTTCTCGCTGCACGTCCTGTGGTACTTTGAAACGCATCGAATAATTATATCACAAGATTTGGAGAAAAACAAGCCTGATGCTACACTCTGAGCGACTTTTTTGTATTCAAATAAACATGAGCGAAGAAAATCATTTAATCACCGAACGTCGAGCAAAGATTTCTGGTCTTGAAGAAGCTGGATTTACGCCATATGCACAGAGGTTCGATCGCACACATACTGCCGCTGAGGCACGAATATTTTGTGAAAAAACAACTCTTCGAGAAGCAAATGATATTGTCGAAAAACCAATTTCTCAGGCTCAATTATGTGGCCGTATTATGAATTTTCGATCTATGGGAAAACTCGCTTTCTTGAAAATACGTGATGTATCAGGTGATTTTCAGATCTGCTTGATGAAGAATTTACTCGAAGAAAATTTTAAAAAGTTTGAGAAACTTCTTGATTTAGGAGATTTTTGTGGATTTGAAGGAGAATTCTTTCTCACAAAACATGGTGAACCAACGCTGTTGGTAACAACTGTGACACCACTGACAAAATCCATTCGTCCACTTCCTGAGAAATTCCATGGTCTTGCTGATAAAGAAGCTTGTTATCGACAACGATATCTTGATTTATTAACAAACGATGAAACGTTTCATCGATTCAAAATTCGATCTGAAGTTATACGATTGATTCGTGAATTTTTGCATGCAAAACAGTTCACTGAGGTGGAAACTCGAACGCTCCAGGCGCAAGCCGGAGGAGCTATGGCAAAGGTGTTTGAAACGCATCATAATGCACTTGATCATGAGTTCGTTCTCAGAATTTCTCTTGAATTAGAACACAAAATGCTTCTGGCAGGACGATTTGAACGAATCTTTGAAATTGGAAAATGTTTCCGAAATGAAGGGATTGACCCCAGTCACTTGCAAGAATTTACTATGCTTGAATGGTATGCAGCGTATGCAGATATCACTGATAACATGAACTGGACTCAGGAAATGATTCAAGCGATTGTTCCAAAAGTATTAAAAAACTCAAAATGCACGGTGTTGGATAAGAATGAAAAGGCGGTAGAAATTGACTGGAGTGGAGAATGGCCCCGCATGAAATTTGGAGATTTGTTACAAAAATACGCCAAAATAGATATGGGGAAAATAACAATAAAAGATCTCCGTACATACGCAGTAAAGAATTGTGAACTCTCTGGTGATGAGGCCGATAAAATGGGACGCGGAAACTTACTGGATCATGTATACAAGAAAAATGCTCGACCACATTTAATACAACCAACATTTGTAATTGATTGGCCAACGGATCTCAAACCTCTGGCTCGTCCCAATGACGATGGGACTTCTGATGTATATCAGCTCCTCGTAGCCGGATGGGAGATCGTAAATTCATACGGAGAACTCATTGATCCACGCCTTCAAAGAAATCTTCTTGAAGAACAATCTGCAGCAAAAAAAGCTGGAGATGAGGATGCCATGGAAGTTGATGAAGAATTTCTTGCGGCTATGGAGTACGGATTCCCCCCGATGACGGGATTTGGAATGGGAATTGATAGATTCGTAGCATTAATTACCGAACAGCCTAATTTGCGCGACGTAGTTCTTTTTCCTCTCATGAAACCTGAAAAGGAATAATTCAAAAAGAATTTTTCATACATATAAAAAAACTCCTCATTGTTATGAGGAGTTTTTAAAAATTTCAAATAATTATTATTCTACAATTACCTCTTCCATACCTTCTTCTTCGATCATAGGCATAGGCATAGCCTCGTATTCCAAAGCTGCTTCGATTATTTCTACCGCTTCTGGTGGAAGCATAACCTCTACTGCTGCACTGCCATCATCGACAGTAACTTCAACTGCTGGAGTGTCCATATCTGTATCGACTGCTGCTCCAGGCATTTCACATCCTGTTGCTGCAACTCCTAACGCCAAACACATGGCAACGCTCAATAATTTCTTCATGGTAATTGTGGATTAAATCATACCGCGTAAGAGTATAACAGTTCTTTTGTTTTTTTGTCAATAAAAGAGTGCTATTGCATAATCATATTAAAACAGAATGATAAAAAATACATTTCAAGCGTAAGCTTAATCTTCACTCCATATCAATGCAAAATCTTGACTTTTTATGAAATATTAGTAAAAATAAAAATAACTTATTGAATTATTTAATATATTTGTCAAATGAAGTATCTTCTTGATGATGGATCCGCTGCAAAAAAGAATGAAATCGATAGTTCAGTCGATATTATTAATAAAGAATCGCGTGAAGCAAAAGTCACTGTTGTGGCTGAAACAGCGCAAAATATTGCACAACGGGCAAATACCTACATTGCAAAACCAGAAGAATTTGGAAAAGTACAAAAGTCTCTCGATACCGATAAAGGCATGAGTAGCCTTGATACACTCAATAACGACATGCGCCCTTCTCCTGAATGGATGGGATTGGAAGTAACCGATGATCACTTTTTTGAATGGATTCAATATCTTGTTGACAATAGTATTTATGGAAATCCTCAATTAATCCAGGACCTCCTAAATGCTCGACAGAATCCAGGACTAGGCGGAGATCAACCTCTTGGCTTTGGTGGGATTGACTACACCCCGGAAGAAGACGAGGAAATGTGGCAACTTTTCAAAGAAGCCTGTGTCACAAGCAATGCTGAGGCAAAGGAATACTTCTATCAACAACCCTGGGTACTCATGCTTACTCCACAGGCCTATCAACAGATCCAAGATGAAAATCCTGGGATTGATGATCCGGCAGAGTGGGTGGATATTGAAGGAAAGCTCTGGATGGAACAGATTCAACGAGAATTTCGATTTGTAGAACAAAATTACGCCTCCTGTGGTGTCAATCTCAAAATTGAAATCATCCCTGAGCTCGTCGTAATAGAAGACCCTCTTGCGGAAGAACTCGATGTGACTCTCCCTGATGGATCTCTCCAAAAAGTAAACGAACACCTCCGCGACCAACTCGTACAACCCTCTCTCAAAGACCCCAATAGCAATCTCTCCCAGCAGCTCGCTGCTGTCGCCCAGCGATACGGAATCCCTGCACAACAGATCCAGATGGTCACCGTGGCTCGCTACGGACAGAGTGGCGGAGAAGCGTACTTCGTCCACAGTAATGATGATGATACCGATGGAGTGGGACGAGCTTTTGGGGCCAACAACAATGCTGTCTGGGGATTTGATAATACAGTGCAAATACCCGGTTTGTTCCACGTGGAACAAGCAAAATCGAACATCAATGCCCATTCTGCTGGTGATCCACTCGGAAATCGTGCGTGGGAAAAATTTATCCCCGATCTCCAAACCGAGCTCGGTCTCCCCGACAACTGGTGGCCTGTAGGGGTCGAAGATCAGTCAGAAGAAGACAACGAATTGTTGTTTCAATATGTGAAATTTAGTAAAAAACTCTGTACCGGAGTAGATAGTAATCCTCTCGCTGGACGCCTCCAGGTGATGTCCGACCCTGATACTACTGTTAACATCCTCTGGCAGGAATGGGATGAAACAAACCAGGAATATATCGGTGAGAGAGTCACTCATCCGGTCACACCAGGGGAGACCCTTCGTGATGTAAACGGAATGACCAACTGGCAACAAAAACTTCTTATTGGAAATTTTGGCCACGAGGTAGGACTGATTCCTCAACAGATATCTGTAAACATGGATTCTCAGAATCCAATTCCTTCTGATGTCACCGCTGAGGAAGTGGAGGGAGGATATAATATTACTCTCCCTGGTGATTTTTTGCTCGAAGAAGCAAACCCTGAGATTACCTCATTTCTGATTAATTCAGAAGCTCTTCTAGACGGTGTCCAAGTCCTGTCGCAAGACGGTTCTATAGTTACTCTCTTTGTACCAGATTCTATTCTTGAAGAATTATCCACCCCAACATTAGATATTGTAGTTCGTGGATTTTCTACCGATGACGACCGTCTCTGTACTCCCTCTACCACGATGCAACTTGATCTTCTTCGGCTCGAGGTGAGTCCCCCAGAAGCAAATCCTGAACATCTAGACGTTCCCTATCTTCAATCGATTTCCATTGACACGCTCATTGCTAATGATGAACGAGCCGTTGATATTCAGATTGTAGAGGAATCATTACCAAGTTTTGCAACACGTGAGGACAACTCTATTGTATTTGACTGGACATTTCTCTTAGAAAACCAGACCAATTCTGCCTTCTTTGAGTATCACACGGTCGACGCAGAAGGAACTCTTTCGGAATCAATAGCAACCGCTACGCAAACCTTCTTTGATGAAAACGGATCACCTCTTGCGATTACTGAAGTAGGAACTCAATCTGAAAATTTAAACGTATATCCCAATCCAAGTACTGGTCCCATTACACTGAATGGATTTGAAAATCCACAATACGAAACCGTTCGTTGCCAGTGCTGGAATCAGACGGGACAGCTCGTGGATGATATGATTCTGGGAAATGAATCGGGGCCTTACGATATTGATCTTCGTGACCAAACTCCCGGACTCTATTTCCTTAAAGTTTTTATAGGAAATGAATTCGTGGGAACAAAAAAGGTTATAAAACAGTAGCCGCCCGATATATGCTTTTTTCCTTTATGATTCCTGTGAATACAGGAATCTTTTTCGTGTATTAAAAAACTATACTGCCCTTCTCTCTTGTCTCTTTTTCATTGTTTGTCATTCCGACCGAAGTGGAGGAATCCCTTCATCAAACATTTCTTCACTGAGATTCTTCCCTGTGGAATTCATGGAATGACTCAATAATTCTTTCTTACGCCAAGGGATTTCTCGACTCCGCTCCGCTCCACTCGAAATGACAAGGAAAATGTATTTTAATCCTGATACACACCAAAACCCTCGCCCAAGATGGACGAGGCTTTTTGAATGCGCAATTTGAAGGTTAGTAGCAGTCTATCTCGTCTCCTTTGTTGTTGTGGACAACGATTCCGTCCACCAGGTAATTTGCCGGACCGGATGACATGTGAATGTTGTATACCACCGTCTGTTGTTCTATCGCAGAGCTCGTGCCGTCGATCAATACTGTTTTGCTTTTGATTACCCCTCTTCCATCGAACGACAATACCGATTCTCCAATCTCAAATGTTCCGATCGGTTTGTAGATGTTTTCGTCTGGGCTAAAATACAAGTGATTATCCGTCACCTCTGTACGAGTATCGGTGTCTCCCACCGCCACTATCACCTCTAGTAGGTTCGCTTTTGAATAATTATTTATGTTTTCGTGTCCGCCATCGTGAATGATGATTTCTCCCACCACTGAGGTCGTGAATTCGTTAAATGCTTCGTCGTATGAGACCACTAGGTCACCCACTTGGATGTCCTGTATCGCCACTGCTCCACCCGGAGTCATGACCTCCTCTGGTCCTGCAAAACAAGCATCACACTCTCCACCAACCATACAAGTATAGCACAATCCCGCTCCAGGTGCTGGACAATCTGAATCTGTAACACATTCGCACTGTCCACTAATACATGGATAGTTGGTGGCACAGTTATTTGGTGTACAGACACCACCACACCCATCCGAACCACATTCTTTTCCGGTACAGTTCGGGGTACAGCCGGGCTGTGCACAGGTATTTGATCCTGACCAATTACCATTTGTACACAAGTATGAACAACTTCCGTTGGTATATCCAGTGTCACATGTCCCATTCGATTCACCACTGAGCCTCGACAATCGGATGCACCCATTTAGAGTGTTCCCGTCACAATTCTCGTAGCAGTCTCCGTTGTCACACCATTTCCCATCAGCACACCAAGTCCCGTCGGAGGCAATGTCGCACTGTCCGTTTATCGTTCCCGTGCACTTACCTGCCGTCATTTGCTTACACAGCCCGCAGGTGACAGCAGCTGTGCCATTTCCGCTTCCGCAATCGGCACTGTTGGCCGATTTGCACACGCCGAGTGATGCGCAACGATTCGACGTCATGTCTGGACTATCGTAACAATACTCCGTCTGCCATGCCCATCCCGCTGTCCCTGTCTTGTGCCACCAGTCGCCACACGAAATAGTGCCACACGCATTATCATCACTTGCTGCTACTTCGTTTCCATTACCATCACACTCACTACAGAGTCCCGTATCGTATCCCGCTGAACGGTTTTGTGTATATACTGCTGTTCCACATCCATCACCCTGCAGTACATAGGCTGTCTCCTTACAGGGGTTATCGCTGATACATGGTATTGGAATATCATCGTCAAGACACGCCCCTGTATCACACGCTTCTGGAATCGTCAGTCCTGACCCAGAATCGTAGCGCGTTCCACAAGCGACTCCTTGGTTGATATTGCCCCAGGTGGACGATGTACAACCTGAAGTTGTCGTGTATTCTCGTGTCTGACAGTACACAACTGGATTTGACTGTGTGTTTGTTGAAGTGTTTTGATATTGCGTTGTGAAGCTACAAGATGGAGGTGCACAATTTCCATTTGAACAAACCTCTCCAGTCGGGCAATTTTCTTCTTCCAGAGTTGGCCCAGAACAAGTAGTTCCCCCACACGGATTGTTACAAGTACGGGTTCTTCCTCGATCAAATGATCCTGTATAGGCTATCAGTTGTGCTGTTAACATATTGTTTAGCCAAGCTTGTGGATTCCCTCCCGTATCACATTCCCAAGGCTCCCAGTCATTCCACTCTCCATTTGTTGGTGTACATGCCGCTGTACAGCTATTGCTCGCTGGAATTCCCCATGTTCCATTATTACAAGTATACGAACAACTTCCCGTATATCCTATATTACACGATCCACTTGTTCCTCCGTCCGCTGTCGGCGCTCGAGAGCAGTTCGAGACTGTCGAGGCTGTACATGATGCTCCTGTTGCAGTTGTACAATTATTAATACCCATTCCCCATGTTCCATCATTACAAGGAAACGAACAACTTCCCGTATATCCACTTACACACGATCCGCTATTACTTCCGTCCGATGTTGCTGCTCGATAACAGTTCGAGACTGTCGAGGCTGTACATGATGCTCCTGTTGCAGCTGTACAGTTATTATTATTCAAATCCCATGTTCCATCATCACAAGTATACGAACAACTTCCAGTATATCCACTTACACACGCTCCGCTATTGCTTCCATCCGCTGTTGCCGATCGATAACAGTTCGAGAGTGTCGAGGCTGTACATGATGCTCCCGTTGCGGCTGTACAATTATTAATACCCATTCCCCATGTTCCATCATTACAAGCATACGAACAACTTCCTGTGTATCCTCTCGCACACTCTCCGTCGCTTCCTCCGTCCGCTGTATCCGCTAGAGAACAGTAATCTTCTGTCGAGGCAGTGCAATCAGCACATGTCTTCGTTCCCGCAACAATTCTATTCTCTCCGCACTCGGTTCCAGTTTGCGTAAAGTTTATTCCAGTACAGACAGTACCTGTTGATGGAGTCCATGTTGTGCTCTCCTCGCATTCCAGCTCCCAATTAAAGCAAAGCGGAAATGTGCCCGAACAAGACTCATCTGCTAATTGCCAATTGAAACAAAATGGGAAGCTTGTGTAACTACAGTTACCGTCCATGTCTATACATGTTCCCCACTCGCTTCGGATTGTCCCCGCTGGGCATTCATCTAAACATATTCCAGGACTATCATAGTCCTCTATTCCCCTGAAATAGTTTGGAAGTGTACTAGCACACATAACTTCCTTCTCTACGCAATTTGTTCCATTGACAACAAAAGGACTAGTCAAGGGATTTCCACATGCTGAAGTATCAATTGGAAACGATCCTATCTCTGGATCATTTAAACCAAAAATCGAAAAGACATATGACTCTAATGCTTTCAATTGTGTCGTTGCCGAGACTCCTCCTGCTATATTTTCAAGATCCAAAGATCCTATTTCTGGCGCAACGGGATCGTAGTGATTTATTTGAACCTGAGTAGGACCCGTACAATTCCCTACTTGATCACAAAGGACAAATTCATCTGTTGCTGCTTCACAAAAAGATTCTCCTGAACAGAAGTTTCCTTGTACTTCAAATATATCAGCACTTGCTAATAAACATCCTGTTGTGTCGGTACACTCGACGCCTAACTCGACAGGATCATTGGTAAAGTCTCCTGAGGCCATTTCAACTCCATTATCAAAATAATTAAACTCAAGCGTCGGAGGTGTGCTATCTGCGAAAATTGAGAGATTTAAAGGTATCTCTAGTGGAGAAATCGATCCTGTCACTCCCGGACCAGCAGCAAATACCAATTCTACGGGATATCCTCCGTCTACAAGAGCCGCTGGAGCATCGACCGTAAATTCATAGTCGTTAACCTTTGCTGGATCTGTTATTACAAAAGTTTGAGATGTCTGAAAAAGTGTCTCAAATGGGTAAGTAACATCCAAAACATCCTTAAAGTGGACCGCTACGACAATGCTTTGACCCGTAATAAAAGCGTCTAGGGAAGAAATATCTATATTTCCTTTGAATTTCAATGTTTGGAAATTGTCAGATGAACCTGGATTAATAATCCAACCATCTGTTGGATACTCTGAAGTCGTAGCGGCATCTACTCCTGCAACAAAAAATGCCAACAACAGAATGAATAATTTCAAATGATGCATATGGCGTATGAAGAAAATAAATCCAAAAATCAAAAGGATTAAAATTCCAATCCCTATAATAATTCCCATTTTTGCGCGAAAAGTAGAGAAGGTAAACTCTTGTGATGCATCCTCAATTGCGAATGAAAGCTCTGATTGTCCCTCTGTCGCATGCAGTTTTTTTAAGGGACGAGTAGAAAACTCATACACCCCCAATGTCTTTACCCCTTTCCTTAATTTTGTAACAACATGTAACTGAGATGTTTCAGCCTTAATAGTGAGCTCTGTCTCACCAGAAAAATGACCAAGCTCATCCGTTTCGGCTGGAAATTCTTTTGTAAAAACTTCACTTCCGTCTGCATCTGTTACCAACAATTCTACGATTAAGGGTTCTCCCCATGAAGAATTTGATCCTGAAAACAGTATTTTTGCCACATCATTAACATAAAAATATTGATTCGGAGTTATTTCAAGTTCAGAAATAATCGCAAAGTCTCCTTTTTTAATAAGAGCTATTTCTTTTATACCCGTTACGGCTTCTTTTCCCTCAAAGACCTGGACTTTTACCATATATCGTCCTGGTTCTTCTGGAGCGTCCAATAAAACACTTATTTCTTTTTCTTCTTCTTGAGCAAGTGGTAGAACTGCAGATGTTTTCTTTTCTATCAATTCTCCTGTTACACTTAATAAGCGTGCTTGTACGGTAAACTTTCCCTCTTTTTGCATGTTTTTAAAACGCGTTTGCGTCACAGCTGATGTCTCATCAAAAAACGCATTAAACCCTTTAATTGTTGATATAGCCTTTTTTTCTACAGCCTTCGGTGGAAATTTCAATGCCATAGATCCATTTGCTATTGTCTGCGCAAAAGCCCCATTCATTGTCGATTTCTGTAATTCCACCGTCAGTGTGCAGTTCCCATCTACCAATACGTCTTTAAAATCAAATTTGAAATCTAAATCAAGCTCTTCCATGCCCTC
>Ga0307989_1000729_pt1 | contig 19720 bp, 14 predicted proteins | sample EllFjometagen185_FD_203164 | JGI IMG/M metagenome (GOLD analysis project Ga0307989, IMG submission 203164) | Marine microbial communities from Ellis Fjord, Antarctic Ocean - #185 | ecosystem: Environmental > Aquatic > Marine > Unclassified | place: Southern Ocean | collected 2014-10-08
ACTTAAGCTCCTGAGGAACGATCTTAAATGGTCTACCGCTAACTTCACAAATAATACCCCAGTTCAAAATATCATCTGGAATGTCTTCTATAGAATCTGGGAGCTTACTAGCTGGAATGGTTTTTGTAACATCAGAAATAATATCTTCAGATTCCTTCCACTTCCACCCCTTGGTAAGTGATTCTTCTTTAGTAAGAGGATAATATTCAAAGGCCGCAATTTCATTATATCCAAAGGGTGATATTGAAGTTGGGAAAAACTCACCCCACTCCCCAGTCTTTTTCATATGTTCAATTATTTTTGGCATTAGTTCTTCATATTCTTCTTTTGTATATTGTTTATTCAAAATACAGTATTCCGCATGATTTAAACCAATACACCCAAAGCTATCATGACAATTATTCACACAATCTATGCAGTACGTCATGTTATGAGAATCATAAAGGTTGAAACAAAAACGAAGATCACGGCAACGGGATCCTGCAGCAAACTCATATGTTTGATCAATATGAAAAGTAAAAGAAACATCCATGACATTTTCTCCATAAATATGACCATAAGCATGCTTTACACCTTCTCCATGTAAACAGTCGTAACTATCAAAAGTATCTTTGCATTCAACTAAATAATTTCCTGAGACATTTTCGGTTTTATTTCCCCAATAATGTGGAACAACTTGAGTAGAACAAAGTTTGAGGAATCGTTTCGTTAAATCTAATCTTTGAGTATGAGATATGATTTCATACTCCTTTATTTTTTCTTCATATTGCTCTTTTGTAAGCTGTTCATTAAAAAAACAATATTCTTTATTGCGAAGATCTGTGCAAAAGAAACAGTACTTGCAACTATTACAATTAAAAAGAAAACGAGAGGCAGAACAACTAATAACATTTTGAGAAAAATGAATATCATAGCAATTTTCCCCATCAATCACTTCATAACAAAGCTCACACCTAGTAAGATAATAAGAATCCATTACATTCTTACTTTCAATAACTAAGTAAGAATAATATGCTTCTTCTGCATCCCCGAGGCGCTGGGACATATAGCAATTTCTAGAAGCTACACAAAAATTATTATATTCACAGTTTTCAGAATTCGTAATAGAAACATTAAACCTAGGAACAACTTGCATCAAGTCAGAAAATTGTTCAAAAAAAGGACGATCAAAATCATAATCACGTCCATAATCCTTTGGATCCCATGAATCCCCCCACCAATATTCCTGAGAGTAAACTGGAAAAGAGGCATCTGAAGGGTACATGGAAATAATTGATTTTCCTGTCGCATCACATTTACGCTTATATAAGCTTCTTTCATTACGAAAAGTAAGCCTACGTTGCTGACGACAATCAGGACAAAAAGTAGGCTCAGGAACATGCATAGTTGTATAAAACTGGTGATCGAAGTCTGTTATTTCAAATGGTGATGTACATTGTTTACAGTTTTTCATAATATTTCCGATTGAGGACCCGTTGAGGACCAAATTGTCAGACTCCTCGATTGGGTCTTCAATTGGATCTTCAACTTGTAATTAATATACCTCTTTCAAATAACATTCCTCACACATAATCTTTTTATAACCAGATGATTCAGGATAATAAGTAACAACCTCTTTTTCACATCCAGAACAAGTAATGTTTCTAGGGTGTAATTTTGGAAGTTGGTTATATCTCATCTTATTTCTTTCCTCATAATGTAGAGACGGTAACGGAAGCTGATGTGTTCGGTAAAAATCTAATTCTTGTTTTATAAACTTAAATGGTTGTCCTGTTTTACTACAATTAATTACCTTATCAATTAAATCGTCAGATATTGCCTCAGAAAAATCAGTTAAGTCATCTCCACTAATTCCTGACTGATCAATATCAGGAAGTTTTTCCATAAAGCCACCCTTCTTAGCGATTGATTCTTTAGTCTCATCATAATAAAGAGGAGCTAAAGTAGCATTATATCCGTGATACGAAAATTTGTATGGGAAAAAGTCACCATATTCCCCTTCTTCATGCATTTTTGCAATTAGTTTGTCCTTGAGCTTTATATATTCCTCTCGAGGATAAGGTTTGTTTAAAATACAAAATTGCTTTCTTTTAAGACCAATGCAACCAAAGCAGTCGGAGCAGTTATAGCACTGATCTAAATATTGACTACTATTACAATCAACGGAAAACATTGCACACTGAACATTGTTAAGATCTGTACATTGTGAAACCTCATAAACCATTTCTCCACGAAGCATACCTGTTGCATCCATTGAATGATTTACAAAAGATCTCAGAATATGATGCGAGTCTTCACATTTTTCTACCAAAAAGGCATCTGTACAATTCTTACAGTCGTCAATAAAGTTCCCCTGACAAATCTGACTATTTCGAATATAAACATCTCGATGCACAGCATCGTTTTGAATATGTTTGAGAAAGCGTCTACGTAACTCATCTAAAAACAATCGAGAATTCAACCTTAATGAATCTACTTTTTTATGATATTCAGATTTAGAATAAGGCTTATTAAAAATATGATATTCCTTATTACGTAAATTCCAACACATAAAACAATGTCGACAACCTCTAGAGTCATACAAAAAGGATGAATCACTACAATCCTTACAATCTAAACAAAACTGTAAATTAAAACCCTTAAAGCAATAAGTACACTCATAGCAATGATTAAGTTCATAACTGTAAGTAATATCCATACAATTTTGTGAATAAAGAACTCTATATACATAGTATATATCTTCACATTCAAGAACTGAGCGACTAAGATATGCATTTTTAGAACTCCAAACATCATCTGCATAATCGCAGTTTTGATTATTTTTTCCGAGTTGATGAAAATGAGGGGTTTTAGACTGGAGTTCATAAAGTTGGTCTAAAAAAGATCTATCCCAATCAATATCCATTTGAGGTGACTCCCAGTTATCTGAAAACCAATGCTCTCTTTTATATACAGGAAATCTAGAACCCGGAGAATGAGTAGTTACAATGGGTTCACCAGAAAAATCACAATCACGTTTTTGTAATATTCCATAAGGCCAAAAGGCTAATCTTCTTTTCCTACGCATATCAGAAGATAGCTTTGGTGCAGGCATGCCCATTTTCCGGAGTAAAAATTTATCCTTTTTAGTGAGCTCAAATTCCTGATTGGATTCTTGACATATGGGCATTAGACGATAGTAATAGGAGTTCATTATACCGCATATACCACTTGCACATAAAGATAAAAAAGAGTATTTTAATATCCTTTAATTAAAGATGATATGCCTAAAATTCCTAGCCAAGTTCCTCTTGAAGATTTTTTAGCTCTAAAAGAACAAGTTTCTGGATTCGGACAACAAGGAATAGTGGTATCAAACGAGTGGATGACTTGGATAGCTATTCTTTTAACATTAACTGTAATTATTATTATTGGGATGCGCGGACTACGAAAGAAATTAAGTCGTAGAACAAACCAGTTGATGAATGAACAAGATGAACTCGCAAAGAATTTATATGATGAAATAGAAAAAATTCAAAAAAACATTCAAGAAATTCGCACTGAACCAGTAAGAAAAATAGATGACCGCATAAACGCACTGAATAATTTCTTTCAAACCAAAATTAACCAAATCGAAAATAGACTGAATCACACAGAGTAATTAAAAAATTTAAGATTAGATTAACGGTTCCTCAAAAGGTTGTTCCATTTCCGGTGCCATATTTTCATCGTCAAACTCCCCTGCTTCATCCCATTTGGAAAGAAGTTTTACAACATCTTTTCTTGGTGTGCAGTATTTCGAGCGAGAAGCATCCAAGATTTTATCGGTTAGATCATTGGTAACTGGTGGACAATTAACCGTACGACCAGAGAAGGCTTCACGGATTTCACCATCTACCGACATTTTAATATAAAATTCACGAACTCCGAGGTTAATAATATCGCGTTCAGAGAAGATTGGGTTATATTCATTGGAAAGAATTACGGCGTCATCAGCACCTACGCGAAAACTAACAATAGAACCGACGTTACCAAATACTGTTTTTTGCACCTCAGGAATCAACTGTCCCATATACTGATGGGCAAGAGTGAGAGAAAGACGGTATTTACGAGCTTCAGAAAGTATTTCCGCAAAAGTATCGGTTGCAAAATTTTGGAACTCATCAATATAAACGTAAAAGTCTTTACGATCTTCTTCTTTCATATCTGCACGCTGCATAGCAGCTTGGTACATTTTGGTAATGATCATCGCTCCTAGAATCTGAGAGTTTTCTTCACCCAATAACCCTTTAGATACTTTCATCAAAAGAATTTTTTCATTATCCATAATGTCACGAATATTGAACTTGTTCACTGGCTGACCGACAATATTACGAATCATATTAGTTGAAACAAGTTGTCCTACTTTATTTAAAAGAGGAGTAATTGCTTCCGCATCAAACTTTTCACTCCATCCAGCAAATTCTGATACCCAGAAGTTTTTAACTACTGAATCTTCAATACGAGAGATAATCTTTTGACGATAATTTTTATCAGTTAACATCTTCAGGATTGAAAGGACAGTAGTATTTGGACTATCTAATAACGCCAGAGTGGTATAGCGAAGTACATGTTCCAGACGATCTGACCAGTTATCTCCAAAAAGTTTTTTAAAGATATCAATAAATCCAATCGTAACCTGCATTTTGTATTCTTCCCCTACATTTTCAAGAGGATTGAAAGCAATAGGAAATTCTGTGTCAGATGGATCAAACAAAATTACATCATCAATACGATCTTCTGGAACATAACGAAGAATATTATCGACGAGATCTCCATGAGGATCAAGAACAGCAATCCCTTTTCCCGCATCAAGGTCTTCTTTAATTAAAAGTTCTAAAAATTTTGATTTACCTGAACCAGATTTACCAACAGTATATAAATGACGACGGCGATCAGAACGCTTTAGTCCAAAATCAACAAAATTATTGTGATAGTTTGTAGTTCCAAAAACGGAAATCTCTGGAGTTCCTTTCTTAGGCAAATCTTGAGGAGGTTCCGATTTTTTAGCAAGCACATGGACTATATGTGGAACGTAATCGGAATTTGGATAGTGATAAAGTGTAGCAATTTCTTTAGATCCAACATTATAACCACCAGACATTGAGCGTTTACGATATAGTTTTACAAAATTCTCCCCTTTTTGAATACGTCCTCCCATGAACTCCTGAATGTCCGTATTATTAAAATGGTAAAAGGCATTAACAAGTGCATTAATTTTACGACTAGCTTTTTCTTGAGTATCAGCAAGGTAACCAAGGCGAACGACCATTTTATAAGGTGCTTCACCTGCTTTTTTCTCTGATAATTCTCGACGTTGCTTACGAATAGGATTATCTGTTTTTGCACGAAACCAATCACGTATATGGAAGACTTGTCTAAGACGAGCAAATCGACCCGCCCAACTTCTTCGAAAGTGGAATCCAGCAGATTGAAGCTGTGGCTCAATAACAATTTGAATCCAACCTTGTTCTTCAGAAGTCAGCTTCGAAATCACAGAAAAAAGAGTAGATTGACTATCAATATTTTGTAATGAAAGCCCCATACCCTGACTTGTTTTTTCTAACGTTGGTGCATTTTGAACATTCTTATCAAGATCCTCATATGTTTGAAAAGGATAAATATCAAAGAATTTTAGGTCTAATGTTGTTCCAGCTACAAAGTTTTTTTCCGGATCAAACCCTTTTGTATAATCATCCGTTTCCTTAATCTCACAATCTGGATAAGTTGAATAAATCAACCCCTCTACTGTTTCTAATAAATCTTCAGGAACAACAATATAAAAATATGTGTACTGTTCATGAGCAAACATTTCTAGTGAGATAGAGCGGTTTGTTACTGTATTTTGTAGATCTACCAAAACCTGATAAAAAAGTGGTTCTTTTTTAGAATTTATTTCTTCACCTTGCGGTACAATGATGTGAAGGTAATGGTATTTCATAAGTGCGGTTAGACCTAATACTAACAAACATTCACCCAATTAAATAGTATCCATACATTATACCACATATTAAAAGCAAAAACAATGGCTTAAACAAGAGAGTCCTGGTAGCATTTCTCGCAAAATATTTGCTCCTTAGAATCAGGTAAAAAGGTTGTCTTTATTTCGACACTGCACTTATCACACTTTTGGTCGTAGAAATCACGGGAATTGCGCATATCAAAGCGAGATTTATGACGACAGTAAAAGCATTTTTTAGGTAAGGTAACACCTAAATTCTGGTATAAAGAAATTTCCTGCTTAATAAGCTTATAATTACGACCACACTCTTCACATGCAAATAATTCATTGCAAATAGAGAAATCAGCATCATGACTATCATTTGGTATCTCAGAAGTAGCAGGTTCAAATTCTTTTTGATCAGATTCTTTCCATTCCCACTCCTTTGCTAATACCTCATCTTTGGTTAATGGAAAATATTCCTGTGCAATTGTCTCGTTATATGCAAAATCCGAATATTTCACAGGTAAATGCTCTCCCCATTCTCCAAGCTTCTTCATATGTTCGATAATTTTTGGAACAAGTACCTCGTATTCTTGTTTTGAATATTGTTTATTTAAAATGCAATATTTTTTCTTCCGTAATCCTATGCATCCAAAACAATCTGTACAAAAATAACAGCACTGGCAGTAGTCCAAGTTAGCGGATTGACTTAAACAAAAATCACTAAAGCGAAAATTATGAACATTAAAACCATTAATAGCTCCATCATACAAAAGCTCTGCACCATCTCCACACTCATCACAATCCATGCAAGATTTAGCTGAACCAAAAGAGCGAGCAAAATATTTACAATCCCAAAGTTCCATAGAATCAAAACAGTATTCTGAGTCTTTTGAAAGAACTACATAGTCACCTAAAACATTTTCATTTTGAAAGCCATGTAAATGCTTTTGAGGATAATTAATTTTAAACTCCTCCCAATCTTTAAGGTATTTTTGAAGTTCAGAATGTATAGATAAACTACCCATCAATTTTTCATATGTTTCTTTATCATAGGCTTTATTGAATATGAAATACTCTTTGTTTTTTAAATTACTACACATAAAACAATGCTTACAACCTATGCAGTTCTTTAAAAAAGCACTACTAGAACAATTATCACAATCCTGTGAATAATTGAGTTTATAGGAGCGAAGACAGTCTATACATTCGAAGCAAAGTTCACATTCTTTTGAGCGAAGACAGTCAATGGAATTTTTACTTTTATTAAGCCCAAGTGAATAATAACAATCCCAGTTGTAATCTGAATCAAAAATCATATAACAATTCTTACAATAACCAGCATAATTTACATAATCTGAATTTTCATTAAATTGAATCCCACCAAACAGTGCACCCCTGGGAACCACTTTAGATAATTCATACCATTGGTCGAAAAAAGGACGGCTCAAATCAACATCACGTCCATGTTCGGTATTATCAACCTTATCACTGATCCAATAATCTTGATGATAGACTTTTAAAGGGCTGTCTGGATGATAATGAGAAATAATATCCTTCCCAGTCCCATCACACTTTCGTTTATATAAATTGATTTGATTCTCAAAAGCCAATCGACGTTGCTGACGACACTGAGGACAAAATTTAGGATCTGGAACATCTATTTTATTATAAAACTGACGATCTGAATCGGTAATTTCAAACTCGGTGGTGCATTGTTTACAATTCATAATTTATTAGTTATAAGTTTATTTGTAGGAGCGATTTACTAATCGCATTTTCAGTAAACCTCTTTTAAATAACATTCCTCGCAATAAACCTGTTCAGGACGCTCCGGTGAATAAGAGGTTTTCATTTCTGAGCTACATTTATCACACTTTCTATCAAATATTTTACGAGGATTGCGAATAGAAATTCTATTTTTATGACGAATGTCTGGATGAAGATGTGGGAGAGATAAGCCAGCTGTGCGATAAAATTTTAATTCTTGAAGAATAAGACGAAAAGGACGTTGAGATTCATTACAAACAAGTGCCCAATTTAGTACATCATCAGGAATATCTTGAGTTCGATCGGGAAGCTTATCAGCATTGATAGTTTTTTTAACATTCAGAGCAAGAACCGTTTCATCTTTCCAATTCCAAGCCTTTTTCTTAACTTCCTCTTCAGCCAAAGGATAAAATTCCTGCGCCATACTTTCATTATAGCAATAAGGAGAGAGAGTGGTAGGAAAGAACTCTCCATATTCTGCTCCTTTTTTCATATGATTAATAATTTCTAATTTAAGTTTCAAATAATCTTCTTTTGAGTATTGCTTGTTAAAAATACAATATTTTTTGTTTCTAAGACCAATACACCCAAAACATTCCTGACACGAGAAACAATAATCGCAATATTGAAGATTATGAGATGACTGACAAATTTCACAAAACATAATTTCAGAGGATTCGTTGCAACCATAACATTCATATTGCCTCTCTACATCTATAGAACATTCATATGTATCCATACAATCCTTATTCTCAAGTGCATCATAGCAATGAGCAATATCTTCACACTTATCCGCAAAAAAACTATCTCTAACATTCTTTGAATTAAAAATATAATCCCCAGTCACATTATCAGAATTTAGATTTTGAAATTGTTTGTGAATTACATCTTTTTTGAAATGATCAGAAAAATCATATCGAAGTCGTTCTACTTGTGAATAATCAGAAAGATCATGTCGCTTAATTTTTTCAAAATAATCTTCTTTAGAGAGCTCTTCATTTAGGTAACAGTAACGCTTATTGCGTAAATTCCAACACATGAAACAATCTCTGCAATCCTTACAATCATAAAGAAATGATGAATCAGAACAATTATTGCAATGCGTAAGATAGTTTGACCTGTAACACCCTTTAGTAAAAGCACATTCATAGAGAAGCTCACTTTTTTCAGTCGTCATACAATCTATACAATCTGTATCATGAACCATTAAATTAGATGAAAAATACACATCATTGCAATAAGCTGAATTGAAGAGCATATAACAATCCTTATTATGATAACAATGATTGGTGTACTCAGAATTTTCGCTAAAATAATAAAAAAGATTTGGCCGTGGAACAATAGCCATTAGCCCTTTAAATTGCTCAAAAAAAGAATTGGAAAAATCAAAATCTTTTCCATAATCAAGAGGATCCCAATCATCACTCCACCACTCATTAGCATGATACACAATATAGGGTTTTTCAGGGGAATAATTCGAAAGCATATCTTTACCAGATAAAGATGATTTTAGGCGGTATAAATTTCGTTCATTCCGAAAAGAAAGACGACGTTGCTGACGACAATCAGGACAAAAAGTAGGTTCTGGAACATCCATTTTTTTATAAAACTGACGATCTGAATCGGTAATTTCAAACTCGGTGGTGCATTGTTTACAGTTCATAATTAATTAGTTATAAGTTTACTTGTAGGCGCGATTTGCTAATCGCTTTTCAGTAAACCTCTTTTAAATAACACTCCTCGCAATAAACCTGTTCAGGTCGATCTGGTGAATAGGAAGTTTTCATATCTGCATTACACTTATCACACTTTCTATCAAACAAACGTAATGGATTTCTTATATCAAATCTTGCTCGATGTCGGCACTCAGAACAATCACGAGGAATTGGAAGGTTCATTTTTCTGTAAAAATCAAGTTCTTGCTTAATGACTTTATAGTTTTTTGAGCATTTTTCACATGCTAAAATTTCTTCATTAAAATCATCAAAAACATCATTTATATTATTTGGGATTTCTGAAATAGTCGGAGGTTGATATTCCTTTTCATCCTTTGAACGCCATTTATAACCTAAGCGCAAAGCTTCATCTTTTGTTAATGGATAAAAATCCATCGCTGCACTTTCATTATAAGCATATGTGAATAGATTGATTGGGAAAAACTGACCCCACTCACCTGTACTTTTCATATGTTTAATAATTTTTAAAACGAGCTCCTCATATTCTTCTTTTGTATACTGTTTATTTAAAATACAATATTTTTTATGTTGAAGCCCGATAGATCCAAAGCAACTATCACAGGCATTATTACTATCAGAGTAACGCATATTGCTCGAAAACCACGTGTAATTACAAAATGCGATATCTTGGCAACCACGAGATACAACACTCATGTAAGCTGGCCCTGGGCAATCTGGCCACCCTGCAGAATAACAACTGTGAATGCTAGTAGCTTTACTAAGTGAAACACAATTTACACATTCTTCAGAATCAAAACCTTCATAACAATTTTCACAATTTCGAGAATTATAAAGGTGATCACCAGTACAATTTTCATCATTGATTAATTGAACATATCTTTGAGGTGCATTTTTTCTAATTTCTAAATAATGTCGATAAGCATCTTGCCAACGATCCCAACCACCATTAAATATTTTAGCCTTCATCTCTTCAAACTCTTCTTTAGTACGTTGTTTATTAAAAATGTAATATTCTTTATTGGCTAGATTTGTAGAAAAAAGACAATTTTTACACCCAGTACACTGATAGCAAAAATGACAGTTACTACAACTATTGGATTCTTCAACCATTATGCAACCATGACTATTATTTAAACTAATGCAGTTATAGCAAAGCTCACTTTCATTAACACAATAAGAATCAAATACATCTTTATCATGTACACACCAATAAGAGTAATAAAGATCCTCACACTGATATACAAGAGAGTTTAAAAAACAGTTTTTAGATTCACGAATATGGCAATTGTAATCACAGTTTTCAGAACTAAATACGGTTGTCCCCTCCCTTGGTACAACTTTTTGCAATTCAGCAAATTGTTCAAAAAATGGCCGATTAAAATCATAATCTCGACCATAAGTTGTAGCATCCCATTCATTACCCCACCAAACTTCGTTTGTATAAATCGTAAATGAAGTATCTGGTGGATATGCGCTAATAATTTCGCCTGCAGTAAAATCACATTTTCGACGATAAAGCTTCCACTCATTACGTGTGGACATCAGAGTTCGAATCCTCTCTTCTTGGCACATGTTTGGCAAAGGAACATCAAGCTGTTTGCACATTGCGATCTCCTTGTCGCTAATTTCGAAATCTTGATTAGTAATGGTGCATTTACGTGTTTCAGACATTATAAAACGTGTTTTAGATAGCACTGCTCACAGTATACCTTTTCCGGACGTTCAGGTGAATAGGTTGTTTGAAAAGGGGTTGAACACTTTTCACACGTTCTATTAACTAGTTTACGCGGATTTCTAAGTTTCATTCGTTTTTTGTGACGTTCCTCCCAACATATATGAGGAATTGGAAGGTTATGATCATGATAGAATTTAAGTTCTTGAGGAATGATTTTATAAGGTTTTCTTGCAACCTCACATACCAAGATTTCTTTACAAATAGTATCTGGAACATCCTTAATATCATCTGGGATTTGATAAATTGGACCCTTATATCCATTATCGGAATTCAAATTCTTCCATGTATAACCAAGTGATTCAGCTTGATTATGATCTAGCGGATGATATTCATTCGCCATTGTTTCATTATATGCAAAAGGCGAAAAGGAGGCTGGGAAAAACTCACCCCACTCTCCCGTCTTTTTCATACATTCGATGATTTTAGTTTTCAAGGTTTCATAATTTTCACGTGTATACTGCTTATTAAAAATACAATATTTTTTATATTTTAAACCACAACATCCAAAGCAATCTTTACATCCATAACAATTATCACAATAAGATAAATTAGCACTATTATTGTTTACAGCATGACACATCAAAAGACTTTGACCATAAACTGTACAGCAGTTGTAACACCATTCTGATAATGCTGGAGAATAATTACAATCATAAGAATTGTTAAAGCTTTCTGCTGTAGCTAGAAATCGACTATCTTCACAATTTTTTGCATCATAAGAATCGAAAACATTCTTACAATTATAAAGGTAATCGCCTGTTATATTCTCTGAGTTATAGCCATGATAATGCTTAACAACTTCATTGCCGATTAATTTATCTACCTCCTGTTTAGCAATTGCAATCAGTTTATAATTCCCACTATTAAACTCTTTCATCTTAGATTCATAATCAGCTTTAGAATAAGGTTTATTGAAGATGTGGTATTCCTTATTGTTTAGACCTACGCACCCAAAGCAATTGCGAGATCCTTGGCAATTTACAAGAAATTTTGACTCTGAACAGTTATCGCAATTTTGAGAAAAAGATAGTCCGTAAGATTCCACACAATCCACACATTCATAACAATATTCAGAGCGATAAGTATATAAACAATCAAAACAATTCTTTGAATGCCAAACTATGTGTCCATAATAACAATTTTCATTTTCTACATTTCCAAAAACCAAATAGCAATCTTTACTATGGAATGAAAAAACGCAATAATCTGTATTTTCACATTGAGTATTCATAATGTTCATTCTCGGTACTTCCTCATGTAACACCTTAAGCTGATCAAAGACAGGGTGTTTGAAATCAAAGTCAAAACCATAATTTAAAGGATCCCATTTATCACTCCACCATTCGTGCATATCATAAACTGTGCAAGGTGAGTCAACGTCATACATCGAGATGATTTGCTTACCGGTTAAGTCACATTTACGATGATAAAGATTGAAGAAATTTCGAAAGCTAATACGTCTCTGATTTCGACAATCAGGGCACATTGAAGGATCTGGAAGATCTAAGGTTTTGTAAAACTTACGATCCGAATCGGTTGTTTCGAATGGTGATTTACATTGGGCACATTGATTCATGTTTTATGAGTTGTAAGTTTACTTGTAGGCGCGATTGGCAAATCGCGCTTTCAGTAAACTTCCTTCAAATAACACTCCTCACAATAAACTTGCTCTGGGCGATCTGAAGAATAATGAGCTTTTATATCCTTTTTACATTTATCACATTTTCTATCATGCAGGATGTGAGGATTTCTTAATTGAATTCTATCAAAATGACGTTGGTTTGGTGACAGATGAGGAACTGGAACACCAAGTTCACGATAAAACTTAAATTCTTGAGGAATCACTTTATAAGGCTTTTTCGTAACTTCACACACGAGAATTTTCTTCAAAATATCATCATCAACATCTTGTATGGTATCTGGAATTTCATAAAGTGGACCTTTGTAGGATTGCATATCATCGTCGTCTTTCCATTTCCAATTATTCAAGAGAGCTTGATCTCTAGTTAAAGGAAAATCATTTATAGCTACAGTTTCATTATATGCAAAAGGTGAAATTTCAATCGGGAAAAATTGTCCATATTCATTCCCCTCTTTCATATGACTAATAATTTTTCCAACAATTTCTTCATAATCTTTTTTGGAATACTGCTTATTAAAAATACAATATGTTTTATGTTTTAACCCAACGCATCCAAAACAATTCTTACATTCAAAGCATAAACTACAATACATAATGTCTGCACAGTGCCATGAAGACTCTGAGCAAAGGATATTAAACCCCCCATTGATCCCTATTGCCTCATAACACCATTCGCACTTATCGTACCCCATACACATGGTATCCATAGAATTGTAAGTTTGATCCATTTGAAAACCATATGAACAATCTTCGCAGTCGGTACAATCAAAGGAATAAATTAGATTTTTTGAATTTTCATGAGAACCCCCTTCACAGTTTTCACAGTTAACCTGATAAACGTCTCTGAAAGGGAAACGTTTTCTAAAATCATTCATAAAAAAGGTTTTTGCCTCTTTAAATCGTTTGTAACCATGAAATGAGAATTGTTCTAATTTTTTAAAGTATTCTTCTTTAGTATGCGGTTCATTTAAAATGTAATATTCTTTATTTCTTAAACTTGAAGAAAAAATGCAATGTTTGCATGATTTTAAATCTACAGAAAAATAACATTCATTACAGTCTTCACAGTGATCTAAGTATACTGATTTATAGCAACGCCTAGAATAACTACATTCATAACAAAGCTCACTACCATAAAGCCAAAAATAATCTAGACAGTTTTGGTTTTTAGTAGAGTATCTCCCATAATAACAATCTTCTTCGTAATGGCATCCAAAAGTAAGATAACAATTTTTATTGTTACAAGAAAAATTACAATAATCTGAATTCTCAGCTTGCTTATTTACAATTGCCAAACGAGGTGTGACATTTATTAGTTCAGAAAATTGATCAAAGAAAGGACGTGAAAAATCAAAATCTCTTCCAAAATCTAATGCATCCCAATCATCGCCCCAAAAAGCCTTTTGTGAATATACTGGGAAAGGCTTATCAGGTGAATAAATTGAAACAATCTGCTTACCAGTAAGATCACATTTGCGATGATATAGCTCCCATTCGTTGCGCCAACTTGCACGACGATTCTGTCGGCACTGTGGGCACAAATCAGGATCTGGAGCATCAATACGTTTGTAATACTTCTTATCCTGTTCAGTGACCTGAAATGATGATTTACATTGAGTACAATTATTCATAATATAGTTATTAATACTAACTTAATAAAATATCAGATCGCCAACGCTTTGTCAAGTATCTGTTTACTTTCATCAACAATATATGGTATAATGTATATAGGGTTTTAGTTGTATTAAAGCCATTCATTCAAAACAATCAATTATCTGTTGAACTCAACGGACAACAATATACATTATGATTTTAAACCAAGAATTAATAAATTTAGGCCTCACTCCAGAAGAGTCAAAAGTATATCTTTCAGTGGTAGAGCTAGGAGGGTCATTTGTTAGCGCTATAGCAAGAAGGGCTAATGTAAATAGATCAACCTGTTACCACACACTTGATAACTTAATTAAAAAGGGATTAGTAAGTTCATATCAAAAAGGGAAGGTATTACACTTTGTTGCAGAAGACCCAAAAAGATTTCAACAAATAGCCGAAGAAAAGATGGAAAGAGCAAAAGATCTTATTCCTCAACTTCAAGCATTAACTAGTACCCTTGCCTTTAAACCTAAAATTAGATTTTTTGAAGGAGTGGAGGGGGTAAAAAGTATTTTTGAAGATATACTTAACACAGGTGATGAAGTCTTAGGGTACACAAATGTAAAAGGTTTAGGTGAGCTTATACCTGATTATTTTAAACAGTATTGTCATAAAAAAGTTAAGAAAAATATGAAAACCCGTTACATAGCTCCAGCAGTTGAAGAGGGTGTGGATATGATTGATGAATATTATCCAAAAAAATATGATCCTAATTTACTAGAGATCTTAATGGTTAATCCAACTGAGTTTAACTTTCAAAACGAAATTGCAATATACGGAAATAGCGTCGCCATTATTTCACTTAACCCTGATGAACTAATTGGACTTATTGTAGATAGTAAAACCTTCTCAGAAAGTATGAAGTCTTTTTTTGATCTAGCATGGCTCGGAGCTACTGCTTTTGTGGCAAGGTGATTCTGGGAACCTTTAAAAAAGTTTTCAGTACTTTCAAAATATCTGAACTCATTCTTCACTTCCTCGCTTAGCTTCACAAACTTCCTTTAGCGCACATGTCGCCTCAGGCTTTTGCTACGCTCGCTCAAAAATTCATCGTTCAACATTTTTGTAGCAAGGTGATTCTGAAAACTTAAAATTGTACAATATAAGATAATGACGTATTATGGCGTCCATCTTTTAAACATTCACCATGACAACCTTTAAGGAAGCTTACGATCGCCAACCAGCCCCAAATGCCTTTGAATTATTAGAAATTCAAGACATTATTGAAGAACCAAAAGGGCTCGAAGCAAATCAAATCGGAGTATTTTTAAAGACAGCAGTAAAAATAAGAGCAACCCGAAAGGCTACAACTGAATTATTCGAAGGAGATCTACTAGCAGACCTTACAACAATAGCAAAAGAAAGCAAATTGGATATAGGAACAATACTAGCAATCGACACTGCTATACAAGAACATCAAAGTAAATCACAGCCTGATGATGATAGTGAAAGTAATTATGAACAAACAGGCTGAGAATTTTGATTATTGTAGTTTTTCTAAACTTACTTACTCAGCTGCCACTTATAATAAGCCCAAACTCCCCAAAAGATAATAAAGATTCTTAAAATCCAGCAAACATTTTCTGGTGCACCCTGCAGTAAGCTGAGAATAATTGCAACAATGGCTGCTGAGGCCCAAATAAGCTTAAGACTAAGAAGAGCTTGATAGGTCTCAATCCCCTTTTTGTGAACGAGTAAAGAAACGCCACCAATCCCGATGAGAGCTGCACCAACAAGACGAGCGGTAAGCATTTCAACATTGTCGATTCCAAAAAAACCAAGTACCCAAACAGGATAAAGAAGAAGTGGAATACCAAAAATCATATCGGCAACAAAATGAATAACAAACCAAACGCGTAGGGATGTGGGTATTTTTTTCATGGTACCAAAGTTAATGTAGCACCATTATGCCGAAACTTTATTGTAATGGGTACCCCTCTTTGTAATTTTACCAAGAAGATTCGGAATCGTTTTATTATCAAAACATTTTCTTGCAAGCTTTCTAAAGAGTGGAATTTCTTTTGTTGCTAAAGCATACGTTCTTTCTCGAACCTCCTGAGCTAAAGACTTATAAGCATACTTCTCCCTCTGTAAATCATCACCTTCACTATTTTCATCATCATATTTTAACTTAAATTTTTCTAAAAGAGCTCTTAGCTCATCTGGCTGAATCGCTTCCCCTATTTGCACAGGATAAACACTCCCATTCTTATTCAAAGCCTGCCAAAGGTAGAGAAGGCGGGAAATATGTTTAGAAATTATTTGAACAACTTGATAAAGCAAAGAATTTTCACCCTCCACAAGAACAGGAATAATAGGAGCTTGATTATCAGGATTTTCTTCATTCCATTTCATAACATAGCGAAAAATTCCTTCTTTCCATGGCTCATCTGAAACTTCTTCAGTTAATATTTCACGAATACTACGTCTTCTGGCAGTTGTCCCAGCGGCTAAACTAATCACAATTTCCCCAAGCCTAAAAGCTTCCATAACCTGATCTTCGATTTGTTGTCTCTCATTAGCGCGATCTTCATCTGTCTTATCCGTCTTTCCGTAAGAATCCACTCCAATAAAAAATCGATCAACATTATGATTAATCACTTTCATTAAGTTCATACCAAGAGCACGCATATCAGGGCGTAATTTTCCAATTAGTATAGCTCCCACAGCATCAGCAAGTCCCATATGATGAGTCGTAACGACAGCACCTGGTGAGCCTTTTGGTGGAATCAATGCTTTCAATTGATCCGAATCGACTTCTCCATGATGAATATCAAGAGCCTCATAAATGGCATTCATATTCTCTACATCAACAAATTCATGACCTTGCTCTATGATTGCATTTGCCTGATTAAGAGCAAAAGACCATGTTAATATCTTGTTAATAATTTTTTGAGAAGTAGGCCCAAGCTTATCAAGAGGGCCTAATTTAAAAAGTTTTCTGATGTCTTCTGCTGTAACAGGTTTATAGGGTCCTTCAGGCAATGATGAATGATGTAGTGCTTCTGACATGAGTAAAAAAATATTAACAAGAGTGTATTTTAAATCATTTTTGCCAAAAAGGCAAGTGGTGCTCCCAGCAGGAATCGAACCTGCATCTAAGGCTTAGGAGTCCCTTGTTCTATCCATTGAACTATGGGAGCACGTCTAGATGACATTATAAACTACTAATAATCAAATTCCAACTTGGAGGAACCTAATTCATAATTCGTAATTTGAAACTCGTAATTAATACGGGTATTTATACCTTAGAAACATTAAGAACAACTACTTTACTATTATCATCAGGTAATTCACTCTTTTTAACTGTAAGGGTTTCAATAGGCTCTACATTTCCACCCATAACACTTAAAAAAGATTCAAGTGAACCAAGATCTCGCTTATTACCCTCTGTATGATAAACCATAGGAATAATAATGCGTGGTTCAATTTTTTCAATAATTTCTTTAGCTTTCGCTGGCTCCACAACCTCTTTTCCTCCAACTGGAATAAAAAGAATGTCAATATCACCAATCTGATCAAGTTGCTCTGGGGTTAGACTTGTACCCTGAGAACCAAGATGACAAATTCTTATTCCATTGAAGAATCCTGTAAAAATAATATTCTCTAGTTGCTCTTCATCATCTTTACGATTATGAAAAGAGTGAACTCCTCTAAAATGAACTCCGCCTATTTCGTATTCACCAGGCCAATTTAATATTTTCGGCTCTCCTTCAACTGAATCTTTTGAATTATATGCTTCATCTTTATGGCTAATTGTAACAACATCAGCTTTTAAAGGAGGTAGCTTCATACCAATAGCCTCTGAATAAGGGTCTGTAACTAAAGTCATACCTTGCTCTTTGATAGAAAAACATGCATGTCCGTAATATTTAATATCCATGAAATAGTGTGTTAAAAAACCATGAAATATTTTAACACATTCTTGTAAACTTAAAAACTGAATTGTCATTCCGGGCTTGACCCGAGATCTTCTCAGTTTTTAATTTTTTTAATGTTTATACAAACAACTTTCTAAATTTCCAACCAATAACTGATAAAAATGAAAGAAGAAGAGTAATTGCAAATACTTCTTTTGGACCAGAATCTGGAGTATTGCTAGCATTAGCAAGTTGATGAGGATAAGTAACATTAACTGGTTGAGTATTTATTCTTACAGATGTTGCAGCAGTTTGCACTTGAACAGTTTTACCTTGGTTTGCAGCAAGAACATCTCTAGGAGAAGTTGTTGTTCTATGAACATTAGCTCGGTATAAACCAGTAGGCACAGATCCAAGAGCTGTCGTTGTTATAACACCAGTGGTAGAAGAAGGATGAGTAGAAGCTGAGTGTAAATTTCCAGCTTGATTATTCACCTGCGCAGTAACCTGACCTGTCAGCTGATTGGTAAGGGCAAGGGCAGCCTCTGCAAGAGCAAGAGCCTGTTCCTCTTCACGTTTTTTAGCTTCAGCAAGTTCTTGTTTAAGCTTATCTAATTCTGATACTTCAACCTCGTCACTAGGTTCATCAACTATAGTAGCTACAGTATTTACTGGAGCAGGAGTTAGAGTACCATTTTCTATTCGAAGTAATGCTTCATCCCATTTTTCAAGTAGCTTCATTTCACTTGCAAGTAATTCATCTAAATATGAATCATAATCTGAACTTTCACGATGTGAATAAACATCATTTAAAAATTCTTGTGCCACGTCTGCAGGAAGCATGTCATTAGTCACCTTATCAAGTTCCTTTTCCTTATCAGTAAGAACATATACATCTACATCTTCAAGTCCTGGTAAATCTAAATCAATTTTAACGGTTACCGCATCCGTTTGAGCTTGGACCACTGTATTAGTTACAGAAGTAGGTTCAACTTCATCTTTTGAATCAGAATTATCAGTAGGTTTACCAAAATCTGTTTTTTGATTTTCAGGTAAAATATCTGTTTTGATAAGTTGCATTCCTTGATAATTTTGAAGCATATTCCCCTGAAGAAGGTTTGCAAATTGTTTAGGAGCCACAAGCCCAAGGGCTGCGACAACAACAACTACAAAACCAATACCCCAAAACCATTTGTTTGTAACAGTATTATCACTTTTTTGTGATTGGTTTTTTTGCTTTGGTGGTTTTGGAATGTGTCCATCTTCTTCAATGGTTATCCAGTGCGGTGTGTGCTTAGTCATTTTATTTATGAATTATTGATTTTTATTATTTAAGTGGCTCATATAAAATGTGCCGAGTTTATTAATTAACTTGTTTTTTTCGGAATAGAATCATTCCAG
>Ga0307989_1000730_pt1 | contig 19720 bp, 16 predicted proteins | sample EllFjometagen185_FD_203164 | JGI IMG/M metagenome (GOLD analysis project Ga0307989, IMG submission 203164) | Marine microbial communities from Ellis Fjord, Antarctic Ocean - #185 | ecosystem: Environmental > Aquatic > Marine > Unclassified | place: Southern Ocean | collected 2014-10-08
AAAAAATATATGCCTCACATCTGGTTTTTTATCCAGACAAATCATTTGAAGTGTATAGGAAAATTCATACGGCTCCCTTTGAAAAAAAATACTTTTCAGCTGGAAATGAAATCAAAATTTTCAATTCGCATGGAATTAGATTTGGAATTCAACTTTGCTATGATGCACATTTCCCGGAATTATCACTTGCTATGGCATTAAAAGAAGTCGATGTGATTTTCATTCCCCATGCTTCTCCCAGAAGCAGTTCACAGGAAAAATATGATTCCTGGGTTCGACACCTTAGAGCTAGGGCCTTTGACAATGGTGTTTATATTGCCGCCTGCAATCAAACAGGTGATAATACCAAAAACCTTTTTTTCCCGGGAATCTGCATATTCATAGGGCCGGATGGGAATGTAATTTACAAATCAGTAGATGGAGCACAGGGAATTCATATTATAAATATTGAAAAGAGTGTTTTATCTGAAATTAGATCACATAAAATGAAATATTTTCTGCCCTACAGGCGCAACGATCTGTTTAACTTTTAAAGTTATTTTGTAATTGTTCAGCCCGTTAAAAGCGGTTATCTCAAAGCCCTGTCTGATGGATATTTTCAGGAGGTTAAGCGTTTAGCATCGAAAAAAAATATCTATCCGACAGGGCGACGTCAAGCATAAGAACTGAATAGTTACGTTATTTTTTTATTTTTTGTTTGCGGTTTTGGATATAGGCATTTCGTATGGCTACATAAGGGTCCAGGGAAGCCTTCTTTAAGGCCTCATAATCACCCAGGTGAAATGAGACGGTATTTATTGTATCAACAGCTTTAATTCCTATTGAATATCCCCATGGTTCCACATAATTGACTGGATTTAAAAAACTATCGCCAACACGCCCGATAAGATCCCTGAACGTTGATGGACCGAATATAGGTAATACCAGATAAAAGCCATTCCCAATATTGTAGGAACCAAGTGTTTGTCCCAGGTCCTCATCAGCTGTATGAAGATCAAATTCATTTTGAGCAACCTGAGTAAATCCAAGGACCCCAATAGTTGAGTTTATTACAAAAATTCCAATCTCAGTACCCGCATCCTTGATTTCGCCCTGTAAAATATTGTTAGTGAATCGGACAGGAAAAATAATGTTATGGAAAAAATTACTCAATCCCTTCCGCGCTTGAACGGGTATAATGGCTTTATATCCTTTAGCGATGGGTTTTATTGCCTTAAAATATAAAAAATCGTTAACAGAATACATTAGGTAATTAAAATAATAGAGAGGATCAGAAATAGAGTCAGATTCATAGGGTTCATCAAAATCTTCAAAAAGCACTTTGTCCAGTTCTTCATCTTCTGCTTTGGACTGTGTGTTTTGAGCCATCAGCATAGCATCGGGGTTTGGTAATGGATAAGAGGACCTGGAAACCTGATCTTGATAATAAACAGGATTTGAAATAATAGCATCCTGGGCAAAACTATTTGATATCAGTATAAAAACGATTGTTAAAATCCAAAAAGAATATTTTTTCCCCATGATTGAGTATTTCCTTTTATTTCATCAAAACTCATAGTTCAAACCAAAATTCCAATCAAGTGAAGTCTTATTTTTTATCCTTAATAAAAATGAATTTTCTAACAAGTGATTCAATATCAAGGGATGACTCAGTATTGAAAATTTCTTCTCCAGGTTCAAGCATGATATCAGAACCTCCGGGCATCATATCAATATACTTTTGCCCTATTATACCGGAAGTTTTAACAGAAGCGATGACATCTTCAGAGAGTTCAATATTATTATCAATATGAAATTCTACTTTTGCAAGTAAGCGTTCTTTGTCAATTCCGACATTAGAAACCATACCAATCTTTACACCGACCATTTCAACTTTTGCACCTTTTTTAAGCCCGGAGATTGAAGTAAAAAAAGCATAAATGGGGTATTGCTTGTCCCGAATAAGACTTATTTCACCAAGAACTATAAAAAGGTATCCAGTACACAATATGCCAATCATGGCAAAAAGTCCTACATAAAATTCAATCTTTCGTTTATTCATGGTTTTCCTTTAAATAGAACATCCCTAAAAGTTAGTTTCAAACGTCTTTTCCATCGATAAAGTCATTTAAAATTTTACTGTGAGAATCCAGGATGTCTTTTTTTGAGCCCTCAAACTTTATAATACCGTCATCCAGCAATGCAATGCGTTGCACAACATTAAAAATTTCAGGGATATCATGGCTAACAATTATAGCCGTAAATTCAAATTTTTTCTGATATTCCTGAATCATTGAATGTACATTTTTCTTTCTTATGGGATCAAGACCGGTTGTGGGTTCGTCAAAAAGAACAATCTTTGGATCTGTCACAAGCGCCCTTGCAAGTGCCACCCTTTTTTTCATACCGCCGGAAAGCTGTGCTGGAAATTTTTCTTGTATACCAGTCAGACCCAATTGTTTCATCAGCTCAAATACTTTGTTTTTTACCTGGTCTTTTGGAAAAGTAGAATTTTCAACCAAGGGTAGGGCAATATTATCATATATGTTCATGAAATCAAACAAAGCATTATCCTGAAACATATAGCTCAATTTTTTGTGAAAAGATTTTCTATCTGTCCTTGATAGCTTATTCAGCGGCCTGCCCTCAATAAGAATCTGACCTGAATCCTGATTGACAAGTCCGATAATATGTTTTAACAACACAGACTTGCCTGTACCGCTTTTCCCGATGACGGCCGTAATTTCACCTTTATAAATCGATAAATTAAGCCTTTTTAAAACTAAAGTTTCTCCAAAGCTTTTACTAACATCTATGAATTGTATTAAAGGGGTATCCATATTTAAACCAGAAAAAAAGTAATAATATAATCAAAAATAAAAATGGCAATGCAGGATTGAACCACTGCATTGGTTGTTGATAAACTGACCCCTCTTGCACCAAAACCACTGTATAAATGTGTATAATAACCGCGATAGCAGCATATTGTGGTGGTAACCACAGCAAAAGCAAAAGCCTTGTAAAATCCTCCATTAATGTCATGCACTTTAATACTTTGAATGACAGTGTCCATGTATACATGTTGATTAATGCCCAGCATGATGGAACCTGAAATAAATCCGCCGAAGATGCCGACAACATCAAAAAGTGCTGTAAGCAAAGGAAAACTGATAACAGCGGCAATAATCCGTGGTGAAAACAAAAATCTGACAGGATTGATATGCATGGTTTTAAGCGCATCAATCTGTTCTGAAATTCTCATTACACCAATTTCTGCAGCCATGGATGAGCCTGCCCTTGCAGTGACCATAATCGCAGTAAAAACAGGTCCTAATTCAGAAATCAGGGTCAGTGCCACTGCAGCACCAAGGGCTGCCTCTGAGCCAACTTTGACCAGAGAATAATATCCTTGAAGCCCTATCACCATACCGGTAAAAAAACCTGTCAAAACAATAACAAAAATAGATTTGGATCCAATAAACCATGTATGGTCAATGATTTTAGCAAATTGAAATGGAGGGATGAAAATATTTTTCAATCCTGCTAAGAAAAAAAGGATTATCCTGCCAAGGGATTCCAGCGAGATTAATATTCTTTTTCCAAAACTCTCAATTAGTTTATTTAACATGGTTATTATATATATCTGTTATGCCTTTAAAATTCAAGGTTTGAACTACTTCCATTCATATTAATTCTTTCAGAATATAAAATATTATAGAAATTGTGATTGACACGTATAAAAAAAAACAATACGTATGGTAATCGAATTAGACAATAATACAAAGGAAAGTTCTGGAGAAAGGTATGGCTCAAAAAATTACATTAAGTGTCCCTGATTTGCTTCATGAAAAACTCAAAGAGTGGCGGACCTCTTTCAACCTTTCAAAAATGTTTCAAGAGGCTGTTACCGAAGCTATTCACAAAAAAGAAGAGTTTCAAAAACGCTTCTCAAAAGACTATAATATGTCTGAAATTATTAAAAGATTAAAGCAGGAAAAATTAATTTGGGAAAAACAATATTATAAACTGGGTAAAGAAGAAGGGCTGCAATGGGCAAAAACAGCACATTATGAAGATCTTTTATACGTATTACAATTTAATGGCACGTATGAGCTAATTTCTGATCCCAGGATGACTGATTATTTTGATAAAATTTATCAATCAACTGAACTTGCAAAACAGTCGAATTCAAGCTCCATTGACAATGAACAAATGTTTATAGAAGGCTGGTTTAAAGGTATTTTGGAATTCTGGAATCATGTAAAGGAAAAACTATAATCATGGCGTTATCATCAAACATTCTTGGTATTGATGTGGGATCTGTTTCCATTCATATGGCTGTGCTGACTTATGACCGCAACATAGTTCATACAGACACCTGTTATCATCATGGTGAAATAAAACAATGTCTTTCAAAATTGCTGGAAAATATTGATATCAAAAATATCCAGTATGTTGCGGTTACCGACGCTACTCCTTTAATTATTCAGAGAAATAAGTCTTATGATGAGCAATTGACGATAAACCGGGCTGCTAAACATTATCATGAGATATTTGGCGCAATTTTACATATTGGTGGTGAAAAATTTTCATTGAGCAGGTTTGATGAGGATCGCAATTATATCGGTACCAGACATAACACCTCTTGTGCAGCCGGCACAGGAAGTTTTCTTGATCAACAGGCCAGAAGGTTAAACCTTTTAGGAGGATCCCAGGAACTTAGTCAAAAAGCCCTTTTAAATTCTAAAAAAATCCCTGATATTGCAACACGCTGTGCAGTTTTTGCCAAGACAGATCTGATCCATGCCCAGCAGGAAGGGTATAGCATTGAACAAATCTGTGATGGCCTTTGTTATGGCCTTTCAAAAAATATTTCCAACACGCTTTTTAAATATAAACATACCGGTAAAAAAATTGTTTTTTGCGGTGGTGTTTCTCAAAATATATCTGTTAAAAATCATCTTGAAAAAATAACCGGCTATGATTTTGTCGTTGATTCAAAATCAATATTTTATGGTGCAACAGGGGCTGCGCTTTGTCTAATAGATGACATGGCCATCAATAAAAGCAAAAATATTAAAAAGGATTATTTGTCTATAAAAGATTTTTTTATCCCAGCCCGAAAAGAAATCCTTTTGTCATATCCAGGACTTGAAATTAAGCTTTCAAAATATCCGGATTTTAATTGCTTTTCTTCCTATGTCTTTGAAGATGTTGAAGCAGATATTTACCAAGACCCAGCTGGGATTTCCACAATACAAGGATATTTAGGGCTTGATGTAGGCTCAACAAGTACCAAAAGCATTCTTATCAATCAAGACGGAATACCCATTGCCGGGTTTTATACAAAAACTGCATCTAGGCCTGTGATTGCGATTCAAAAAATTTTCAAGGCCCATGATCAATTTTTCAAAACCTATGGAATTAAAATTAAAATTATTGGGTGTGGTACCACAGGCTCAGGACGAAGAATCTCTGGTAAAATTATTGGTGCAGATATCGAGCCCGATGAAATAACTGCCCATGCAACAGCAGCTGTTAATTTAAACAGGGATGTAGACACTATTATTGAAATCGGGGGGCAGGATGCCAAATTCACCTTACTCAGAGATGGCATGGTTACCTCCTCAGTTATGAATACAGTATGTGCCGCTGGCACGGGAAGTTTTATAGAAGAACAGGCTTTAAAATTAGATTGTCCATTACCTGAATATTCTGATCGAACTGAAGGCGTGTCCTCACCGGTAGCCAGTGACAGATGTACTGTTTTTATGGAAAGGGATATTAATTATTATTTTGCACAAGGTTTTGGGAAAAATGAAATTCTTGCCTCGGTTTTACATTCTGTAAGAGATAACTATCTGACAAAAGTAGCCAGTATCGGTAAAATAGGCAATTGTATTCTTTTTCAAGGTGCCACAGCCAAAAACAAAGCCCTTGTTGCGGCATTTGAGCAAAAATTAAACAAACCCATTCATGTTTCAAAATATTGTCACCTGACAGGAGCCCTTGGCGTAGCTTTATTATCAAAGGAAAAACAAATCAAAGCCTCTGATTTTCGAGGATTTGATTTATGGAAACAACAAATTCCAATACGCCAGGAAATTTGCGAATTATGCACAAACCATTGCAAATTAACAATTGCAGATATTGAGGAAAAAACCATTGCATATGGTTTTTTGTGTGGTAGAGATTATCAAACAAATAAAGTGATCGCAAAAGAAAACTCCTATAATCTGTTAAAGATAAGAAAACAAGCCTTTCCAAAAACTGAAAAAAAAATAATTAAACATAATTTTACTATTGGTATCCCAAAGGCACTTCATATCTTTGAAGACAGTGAATTATGGGTTCATTTTTTTTCCAGGCTTGGAATTAAAACAATAACAAGTTCAAAGCTTAAAGATCCTGTTAAATTGGGGAAAACTATTGCAAACGCAGAGTTTTGTGCCCCTTTGGTGTCCTTGCATGGCCATATTAAGTATTTAATGGATAAAGTAGATTTTTTATTTTTGCCATTCTATTTTGAAGAAAAACCAAAGGCAGAAAATCGACGACGACAGCATTGCTATTATACTCAATTTGCTCCATCCGTGATATCATGTCTGCCGGAAGTTGATGAAAAAAAGATAATATCACCAATTATTAAATACCTTTATACAAATTTTCATACAAAACTGGAATTATATAAATCCTTAAAAAAAATATCTTCTGATTTTCTGTTTTCATTTTTTGATATTTCCGCAGCATTTGATAGTGCTTTGGAATTTAAAAAAAATACTCAATTAAACTGGAAAGCTTTATATCCGAAATATAAATCAACTGGCTCTAATATTAATGTTGTCCTTTTAGGCAGGCCTTACACTGTTTTAACCCAGACAATGAACAGCAATATTCCCCAGCTTTTTGAAAATATCGGTGTAAAAACTTTTTTTCAAGATATGCTTGATTTTGAAACAAATGATTTTTCCCAAATTGAACCTTTGTTAAAAGAGATTCATTGGAAATATGCGGCACAAATTCTTAAAGCAGCATATATCATTGCAAAATCTGAGCATATTTATCCAGTATATATCAGCTCCTTTAAGTGTGCACCAGATTCTTTTGCTATTGATTATTTTAAACAAATAATGGAAAGCTTCCATAAGCCCTACCTTGTACTGGAGCTGGATGAACATGATTCCAGTGTTGGATATGAAACAAGAGTTGAAGCAGCAGTACAATCATTTAAAAATCATAACACCTCAATTCAAAAAGAAAAAACAAAAGATCTTTCGCATATCCATCCAAAGTTTTTATCAAAAATAGATAACAAAACCATTATTTATCCAAACTGGGATTCATACTCAGGCAGTCTGATAGTTGCTGTTTTAAAAAATGAAGGATTCAATGCACTTTTAATGGAGGAAACCCCTGAAACATTAAAAAAATGCATGCTGACGAATACTGGGCAATGTATCCCTTTAAATGCTCTGGCAGCAGGATTTATTCATACTATTGAAAAAAACAATCTTGATCCTGCCAATTGTGTTTTATGGTTAAATCCTTCAGACATTGCCTGCAATATAAAGATGTATCCATATCATATTCAAAAAATTCTTGAAAAAAGCGGTAACGGGTTTGAAAAGTCCGGAATTTACAAAGGCCAATTGTCCTTATTTGATATTTCTTATAGAGCATCAACCAATGCATATTATGCCTACATGTTTGGTGGATTGCTAAGAAACATTGGTTGCAAAATCAGGCCCTATGAAATCCATAAGGGGAAAACAGATCAAGTACTTTTAAAAGCCTTGAAAATTCTGTGCAATGCTTTTGAAAACTCAGAATCCAAAGAAAATGCATTAAAAAATGCAATCCAGATGTTTTCAGACATTGAAACGAAAACCGAGTCAAGACCTAAGGTTGGTATTTTCGGAGATCTTTATGCTAGAGATAATGATATTATGAATCAGGATCTGGTCCATTTTATCGAAGACAATGGTGGAGAGGTCATTACAACGTCTTACTACAAATATGCCAAAATAATAGCTAACTCTTATTTTAAGAAATGGTTCAAGGAAGGAAAATATTTAAGCCTGTTTTCAAATGGGGCTCTTCTAGTTGCCATGCAGGCCATGGAAAAAAAGTATTATAAATATTTTGAACCCATTTTGAGTAAATCTGCATTTGAAGTAAAGGATTCTTATGAAAATATTCTTTCAGAATATGGTATTCTCCAGGAACATACTGGTGAATCTATGGATAATATTTTAAAAATCCATCATATCATCAATGAATTTCCTGATGTAAAACTTTTAGTTCAGACTAATCCTGCATTTTGTTGCGCTGGGCTCATTACAGAAGCAATGGCTCAAAAGATTGAATCAAAAATTAATGTACCCATAGTAAGTATCACATATGATGTTTCCGGCGGCAACAAAAACAAAGTGATACTGCCTTTTCTAATGGAGTCCAGGGAAAAACAATATCCTTGCTCTCAAAAAGTGTCTTTCTGATAATTGCCAGGAAAAAAGGACTTTATTTCATGATTGATTCCATCACATGAAATAAAAATCGCACCATCTTTATCGGTTCTAAAAATTTGTATACCCATTTTTTGATATCTTTTTAAAACTGTATCGTTAGGAAAACCATATCGATTATGCAGGCCACATGATATTATGACCGCCCCGGGCAAAACTTTGTTTAGAAAAATTTTAGTATTCGACGTTAAACTTCCGTGATGCGGTGACAAAAGTATATCTGCATTAAGGTTAATATCAGAATTATAACTTAAATTTTTTTCCCGATGATTTAAGATATCACCTGTAAACAGCATTGAAAATTTATTATATACTATTTTGAAAACAAGAGAATTATTATTGAAATTATATGAAAATTTTTTTTTGAGCGATTCATAGAAAATCAGCTTCACTTTTCCAAAATTCAATTGCTGTGATTGGCCTGTTGGGTTCCATATCCTGATATTTTTCTTTTTACAGGTTTTCATCAGTCTGACATAGGGATCTGTATATTTTTGATCACGATTTTTTATCACAGTTTGAACATCAAAATTGTCCAGGATGTATATCAACCCGTTTAAATGGTCAGACTCAGGATGACTTAATATAATATAATCCAGAACCCATATTCCCTTTTGCCATAAAAAAGGCGCAATAATAAACCTTCCGGTATCAAATGTGGATATATCTGAAAAACCTCCCCCGTCCACCAGGATATTTTTTCCTTCAGGAGTTTGAATAAGGGCGCTATTGCCCTGCCCCACATCAAGGATGGTGATTATTAAATTTGATTTTGATATCTTTTGGCCCGGATCACCTGAAAAATTAAACCCTATCAATAAAAAGAGCATTCCAACCATTAATGCCAGTATTTTTTTTTGTCCTCTTAAACCTAAAAAAATTGAAATCAAAACCAAATAAATCACTGTTATTTTATTCCATTGCAAATTTGTGATCCTTGACCATGAAAAGGGAATTGAAATAAAAAATTCTAACACTGGAATCGAAACCAAAAGAATTTGATTGCACACATTGATAAAAAAGAGTGCAACTAAAGGGAAATAAGAGAAGCATACCAAGGATATGAGGCCAAGGGGCAGCACAATAAATCCTATAACCGGAATAAAAATAAAATTTGATATCACTGCAATAAGAGAGACTAAATTAAAATAATGCGCAGTTAAAGGAAAGGTCCCCAGGCTTGCAAAAAATGTTACACATACCATTAATCCAATTTTTGAAATCACATCTTTTTTTTGTATTAAAAAATTTTTTTTTAATACAGATACACCTCCGGCAATAAAAGCAACTGCCATAAATGATAATTGAAAAGATATGGAAAAAAATGCGGCAGAGTCCAGGGCTAAAATTAAAATCCCTGCAACGGAAAGACTTGAAATAATATCTTTTTCTCGTTCAGAAACAAATGAAAACAATAAAACAATTATCATTATGAGAGCACGTTGAGTGGAAGGAGAAAATCCTGAAAAAACAGCATATCCTATTATGGGAAAAAGGCTTAAAATACCTGCATTTTTTTTTGATTTTCCTGAAATTGATAACAAGGGGAAAAAAGATAAAACCTTATAAAAGAGAAAGAAAAACAAGATACTGACGATGGAAAGATGAAGTCCTGAAATTGCTAAAAGATGACTGATCCCAGCCTTGGAAAACAAATCCCGCATATCAGCAGAAAGAATTTCTTTTTTGCCGGTAATTAACGAAGCTATTATTTGGGTGGTTTTGGAGTGTTTAGCGTGGTTCAATATAAAATCATAATAACCTGTTCTTAAATTTTCTATTTTACGGATCAGCTTTAAAAAGAAATCGGTTTGATCTGTTTTTGGTAAAATTTTTATTTTTTTTGGATTACTATAAGCTGTACCAAATATTCCCTTTAATTTTAAAAATTTTTTATAATCAAAAGCATTTGGATTTTTAAAGTTTTTTATGGATTTAATGGAGGATTCAAAAAAGATAATATCCCCAAATTCAGGTAAAATTTTTGATAATCCATATAGGTTTAATATGATTTTGCCCGAAACATTTTTTTTTATTTTATCCTGTGCCTCTATGGTTTGAACTAAAACTACCATGGAGTATTTTTTCTTATAGTGTTTTTTAAATGAAACGACCCTGCCAATGATTTTGATTTTTTTTGTATCTAAATAATTTGAAATATGATTATGGGGCAAATCAGAGGTTAGCTTGCTCTGGATGGAAAGATAGCCAAAGGAAAAAACCAATCCAAGAAAGAAGAAAATGGCTAATTTTTTAAATAAGCACAGGGACAGACACAGAAGAACAGAAAAGAAAAAAATAAAAGGAAAAATAAAGGCCTTGTCATCAGGGGAAATGCTACCCGCTAGAATCCCAGCCATCAGTGAAAGAAAAATAAAAAGGGATGCGGGCCTTAAGGGTTTGATAAATGTTTTCACATGATCTCACCTAATTATTTACGATTTTATGTAATACGCTCTATTTTCGCCCCCAACATTGAAAATTTTTTTTCAATTGCTTCATAACCCCTGTCCATGTGATATATTCTGGAAATAATAGTTGTCCCTTCCGCAACCAGTCCTGCAATAACAAGTGATGCACTGGCCCTTAAATCTGAAGCCATTACCTGGGCTGCCTGCAGTTTTTTTACACCCCTGACCATGGCAACATTTCCACTCGATATAGCAATATCAGCCCCCATTCTAAGGAGCTCATTTGCATGGATGAACCTATTTTCAAAAATGGATTCATGAATGACACTATTCCCATCTGCAATAGCCATCAAAGTCATGAACTGGGCCTGCATATCAGTCGGGAAGCCTGGATATGGCAGGGTTTTAATATCTACACTTTTAACAGGTTTATTATTTATAATTTGGATGCTGTCTGTAAATGGTTTAACTATAGTGCCCGTGGTTTTCAGTTTGTTGATAATACCACCAATATGATCTGGATTACATCCTTTAATGAGAACATCACCGCCTGTTGCTGCCGCGGCTACCATAAAAGTACCGGTTTCAATCCTGTCAGGTATGATTTTTATGTCAACCGGATGAAGGGATTTAACTCCCTCAACGGAAATAATGGTTGTTCCGGCCCCTTTTATTTTTGCACCCATTTTATTTAATGCATCTGCAAGAGCAACAATTTCCGGTTCTCTTGCAGCATTTCTTAATACACTGGACCCTTTTGCCAGAGTAGCCGCCATCATTAAATTTTCAGTACCTGTAACTGTGGGCATATCAAAATAGATTTCATTACCTATAAGTCTGCTTGCCTTTGCTTCAATATAACCATGATCAATCTTAATACTTGCCCCCAGGGCTTCAAGACCTGCAAGGTGCATATTGACTGGTCTGGCACCAATGGCGCACCCACCAGGCAATGACACCTTTGCATGACCGAATCTTGCAACAAGGGGACATAAAACAAGAATAGAGGCCCTCATTTTTCTGACAAGATCATATTCTGCTTCAATTTTGTTGATGGAAGAACCATCAACTTCAAGAAACCCTTTTGAAGCTTTGCAGGTTGCACCTAAGTCCTCTAAAAGAAGTCTGATACTGGTAATATCCATTAGATCCGGAACATTGGAAAAACATATTTTACCTTTAACCAGAATGCTTGAAGCGATCAAAGGGAGTGCGGCATTTTTGGCCCCGCTGATATTCACTTCACCAAAAAGTTGTTTGCCGCCGGTGATTTTTATTTTATCCATAACCTGAAGGTCACCCGTAAAATGATTTAACTTTAATTTGGTCTTGAAAAAGGCTAAAGTTTGTAAAAAGACTGTAATTTAAAAAAGGGTTTTGGTTAAAAGGCCAAAACCCTTTATTATTAAATGGTACCTGGGACGAGAATTGAACTCGTACAGAGATTATCTCCGAGGGATTTTAAGTCCCTTGCGTCTACCAGTTCCGCCACCCAGGCGAATTCAAGATTTTTCTATACCATTTTTCAAAATTTTGCAAGCTTAAAACCTGAAACCAAAAAATCTGAAGATTGTCACTTTAAAGGATTTCTGATAAAATAAGTTCCTATGAAAATAATTGGTACCCATAAAATAATTTTGGCCTCAAAATCTCCAAGAAGAAGAGACCTCTTAGAACAACTTGGTTTAAACATTAAAATTGTTCCATCACAGACAGATGAAACCTTAGTTTCAATGCAAAATCCTGAAAAATATGTAAAGAAACTCTCTTTTTTAAAAGCAAATAATACAGCCTTGTTTTATCCTGATGATTGGGTCATAGGAGCAGACACCATTGTTGTTGTTAGTGATCAAATCCTTGGTAAGCCAAGGTCAAAAACAGATGCCATTGCAATGCTGAATAAATTAAATAACTGCGAACATAGCGTATTTACAGGTTTTTCCATAGTTAATCAGAAAAAAAAAATTATAATCACCCAATCGATTGAAACAAAAGTATTTTTTAAATGTTTAAGTCGCGAAGAAATTAAATGGTATGTGAGTACAGGGGAACCATTTGACAAAGCAGGTTCCTATGCGATACAGGGAATCGGAACATTTCTGGTTAAAAGAATTTCAGGTTCCTATTCCAATGTTGTTGGGCTGCCTGTTTGTGAAGTCATTGAAATACTGATTAATTTAAATATCATCCAAATGTAAGGATAAAAATTAATATGCAATCGATTAAGGATAATCTGGACAAAATAAATAAACAAATTTTCGATACTGCCATGTCCTCAAACCGCAGTCCTGAAGATATTAGATTGATAGCCGTAAGTAAAAGGAAAAGTGTAGAAGCAGTAATGGAAGCCATCAAAGCCGGAGCAAAACATTTTGGTGAAAATTATATTCAAGAAGCAATTGATAAAATTGATGCAATTGGAAAAGATACTGCCTTTTGGCATTTTATAGGTCATCTCCAGTCCAATAAAGCAAAATTTGCAGTCAAGTATTTTGATTATATTCACACTGTTGATACTATAAAACTTGCCAGAGAGATAGATAAGCAGGCCGGAAAAATTAATAAAATTCAGGACATACTTGTTCAGGTAAATATTGGTGAAGAAGATACAAAATCCGGAATTAAAATAGACGATACAATTAAATTGATAACTCAAATACAACCCTATAAAAACATAGCTGTTAAGGGATTAATGTGCATGCCGCCATATTTTTTAGACCCTGATCAGGCCAGGATGTATTTTCAGCAATTAGTCCGGATTAAAGACAAAATCCTGGATAAAAAATATGAGACTGTATCCATGGAGCACCTTTCCATGGGTATGAGCAATGATTTTAAAGTTGCCATTGAGGAGGGATCGACAATGGTAAGGGTCGGCACTTCAATATTTGGGAGAAGAGATTGAAATTATTACTTCATATTTGCTGTGCTCCCTGTTCTATTTATCCGGTTAAAGTATTGCAACAGATGGATATGAAAGTGATGGGATTTTTTTATCGACATAATATTCATCCTTTTCAAGAGTGTAAAAAAAGGGAAGATACTTTAAAAAACTATTCCCCATCTATTGGGCTAAAGGTAATTTATCAAAAAGATTATAAGATAGAAAAATTTCTGCAATCCATTGTTTTCAGAGAAAATGATCGGTGCCGGTATTGTTATTATGACAGGCTCAAAGCAACAGCACTTGTTGCTAAAAAAGGGAAGTTTGACGGCTTTTCCACCACTCTTTTATACAGTAAATTTCAGAATCATCATCAAATCATTGAAACCGGAGAGGCCATTGCCAAAAAATATAACTTGAAATTTTTATACCATGACTTCAGGGAAGGATGGAGATATGGGATTGACGAATCCAAGCGGCTAAATATGTATCGCCAGCAATATTGTGGCTGTATATACAGTGAAAAGGATCGGTTTTTTAAAGAAGATCGGCAAGAATACTTATAGTGAGTATTTTTGAATCTAATTTGCATTGGTCCTTTTAATTTGTTTGAGCATCCTGACAAATTGCTGGTCTGTTTTGTTAAGTCTTTCCGCAAGAAGCATAAACAGATGTTTTGCCACATCTGGATACTTTTCTATTATTTCTATTAATTTGTCTCCGGGAAACCGTTTAACCTGTGATCGTCCTTTGGACAAGATAGATGCAGATCTGGGCTCACCTGTGATAGCGGACATCTCCCCGAAATAATCCCCCGGCTGATTAATTTCAGCAATTTTTTTGCCGCCTTTAATAACGTATAACCCACCCTGGACCAGCTTAAAAAAATCAATATCTGTATTGCCTTCCCTGATAATAATATCTTTATCCATGTATTGTTCAATATCTGGATTAATAAGATATGCAGGCAATACCTCTTTGCTGATAGTGGTCTTTTTTAAGATTTCTTCAAAGGAAGTTTCACCCGTCCTGATTTTTTCCAGACCGGCATCGCGTAATGTGACCATTCCCTCCTGAATGGCAATTTTTCTGAGTTGATCTTCAGGCACTTCAGCGCTGATGGCCTTACCAACATCATCTGTGACTTCCATTAATTCATAGAGCCCTACCCTGCCTTTATAGCCTGTTCCATTACAATTACCGCACCCTTTTGGACCATGGATTTTTAAATCCTTAATTTCATCCTTTGAAAATCCCTGAAATTGGAGGTCTTTTGCATTATATCCAGTAACAAGTTGTTTGCATTCAGGACAAAGACGTCTGGTCAGTCGCTGGGATAATACCATGGTGACAGAGGCTGCCAGCATGTATGAAGGAATACCTATATCAATGAGTCTGCCTATGGTTGATGGACAGTCGTTTGTGTGAAGGGTTGCAAAAACCAGGTGACCTGTCATAGAAGCCTTAATCGCAATTTCTGCGGTATCAATATCCCTGATTTCGCCAACCATAATAATATCCGGGTCTTGACGCAGGAAAGCTTTTAATGCTGTCGCAAAGGTCATACCAATCTCTTCTTTCACCGGAACCTGGTTTATCCCTTTAAAATTAAACTCAACCGGATCTTCTGCAGTCAATATCTTGATATCTTCTTTATTCAATCGATTCAATATGGAATAAAGGGTTGTTGTTTTCCCGCTTCCTGTTGGGCCTGTTACAAGGATAAGTCCATAAGGCCTAGAAATACATTTTTTCAAACTATCAAAAGTTGAAGATTCAAATCCCATTTTGGTCAGATCAATGTTCAGTGAACTTTGATCAAGGATACGCATGACAATGCTTTCACCAAAAAGTGTCGGCAGGGTAGAAACCCTGAAATCAATTGATTTTTTTTTCCCGAAACGAAGTTTTATCCTGCCATCCTGGGGAACCCGTCTTTCTGCAATATCAAGCTGTGCAAGGATTTTAATTCTTGAAATAACTGCATTTTTTATGCTGACAGGAAGATTCATGGCTTTGTACATGCTTCCATCAAGCCTGTATCGCACCTGAAATGATTTTTCAAAGGGTTCGATATGAATATCACTGACCCCGTCATTAATGGCTTTGGTCAAAATACCGTTCACAAGCTTTATAATCGGCGCATCTGATGCGATGAATTCATCCTGTACTGCATCATAGTCACCAGACCCTATATCAACCTCTTCTGCAGCTTCAGAAACCAGAGACCCGAAATCATCAACTGAGGTAACCGGTTCATCATCTTCAGAATCATCTTCAAAATGAAGAAATCTTTTATACTCATCATCACTGATTTTGTAATAATCCCGGTATGCTTGAATCACATCATTTTCTGTTGAAACAAAAACCTGGATCGTTTTTCCTGTTTTTTTCTGAAGTTCCTCAACTATAGTTGTATCAGTGGGTTCGACCATGGTTATGGACAGCACGTTTTTTTTCAATCCAAGGGGAAATACCATGCCGATTTTTGCCATTTCATAGGGCAGAATTTTCAATATTTTGGGCTCAGGTTTGATGTCAGAAAATTTGACTACTTTATAATTATACCGGCGGCCAAGGACATTGATAATCGTATCAGGATCTATATATCCTTTGTTTAGAAGAATATTGCTAAGTCGCTCTTTTGATTTTTTATGGATGTTTAATGCTTCATCCAGCTGCGTGCTTGTGATCTGGCCTTCTTTGGAAAGAATTTCTCCGATTTTAGTTTTTCCCGCACCGGATTGATCTTTTATGGTTGCCTTTAGGCTGGATGATTTGTCCATTGTTAAAATCCTCAGCTTATTTATAATTTTTATATATTCTAATACCACCGGCAAGGATTAAAAGCCCGCCTAAAATATAAAAACAGAATTTAACAAGATGAATTTTTTGTCTAAAAAACTCAATGGTTTCCACTTGAAGTATGACTTGTGGAATACGGTAAAATACACCTAACCCTACAGCTATCAATATAATACCATAATAAAATCTAAATTTTTTTTTGTCCATTTTAAATATTACCTTTCAATTACTTCCAACTGAATATTATACACGTTTTCTATTTTTTCAAAAGCATCCATTTGAGTTTCCAGATCATCAAATAATATTTCATTCAAATTTTCAAGTCTTGCAAGTTTTTTAGCCAGACGCTGAATTTTTTGGCCGTCATTATTATTAGATGCTTCTATCAATTCATCATTGATTACCTTAATCAAATCTTCATTTTTTTCTATCTTTTTTTCCAGCACTTCAATTTTTTGTTTTACAGGCTTGGTCTCTCGTGATTTTTGAGTAATTATTTCTGATTTTTTCTGACGAATTTCTTTTTTTGACAAACTATCGACTTTAATCTTTTTTTCAACAGCAATTTCTTCATCATCCCATCCTTCTTTGTCCAAAAATTCCTGGTAAGTACCTTCAAAGATTGACACAGTTCCATTTTTAAATACCACAAGCCTGTTTGCAAGGGAATGAAGAAACATTTCATTATGTGTTACGATAACCACAGCCCCCTCAAAGTTATCAAGAGCAGAAACAAATGAATCACAAGACTCTATATCCAAATGATTAGTGGGTTCATCAAGCAGTAACAAATTTAAAGAACTCATCAGCAATTTACCCAGCATTACCCTTGATTTCTCCCCTCCGGATAATACAGATATTTTTTTTAAAGCGCTTTCCTGTTCAAACATCATAGCTCCGCAGATATTTCTAGCTGTCTGTCTGTCAAAATCAATCGAAGATGAAATAAGTTCTTCTTCAACAGTAAAATCATCATTTAAAGATTGAACGTTTGTCTGTTCAAAATATCCTAAATGTACACCGGAATTAATTTTGATATTACCTGAAACTAAGGGAATATTTCCATTTATCAGTTTTAAAAGAGTTGTTTTTCCTTTACCATTTTTACCAATAATAGCAATACGATCATCTGGGTAAACATTTAGAGAAACATTGTTGATCAAAATTTTATCATTTTGCCAGCCAAAAGATAAATTTTCTATCATTAAAATCTGTTTGCCTGCAAAGGGTAGATAATTAAATTCGAATTCAAGATTTTTCAATTTTTGTAGTTTTTCTTTAGTCTGGGATTTTTCCAACGTTTTTATCCTTGACTGCACCATATTAGCCAGGCGTGCTTTTGCCCGAAATCTAGAAATGAATAGTTCAACCTCTTTTTTCCGTTTCTCTTCATTCTGTCTTGTTTTTTCATAGACTTCTTCGTCCTGGGCCACCTGCAAATAGTATTTAGATGTATTCCCCTTGATTTTTTTTATTTTATGCCTGTGGATACCGGCTATATGCGTTACAACGTCATCCATAAACCCTCTGTCATGTGTTACCAGCAATACTTCTCTGGGCCATGAAATAAGAAATCGTGAAATCCATCTTATGGATGTAATGTCGAGATAATTAGTTGGCTCATCAAGTATCAACAGATCCGGCTCTGAAATCAATACTTTGGCAAGATTAAGCCTGACCTGAAAACCTCCTGAAAATTCATTTGGATCTTTTATTAAATCGTTTTGAGAAAATCCAAGCCCAGCCAGAATTTTTTCAGCCTTCCATGAATGATCCTTTTCATGTTCTAAAAGACCTAACATGGCTTCGTCAATTACTCTGATTTCAGTAAAAGATATCTTTTGTAATAAAAAGCCGATCCTATATCCTGAAGGATAAGATATGCTTCCTTCATCTGGATGGTCACTTCCTGATATCATATTTAAAAGAGTGGTTTTACCATGGCCGTTTCTGCCAACCAGCCCTACCCTTTCACCGGGATTAATTCTAAAACCCGCTGTATCCAGCAGGATTTGATCTCCAAACCCTTTTGTTATATTATCTATATTTAGCATTGTTTTTATCTATCCACTGAACAAAGGAAACCGTCAATTTACCATATTATAATTTTTGGATTAACCTGATTTTATAAAATCAGGTTAATCCCGGTCTATTATAGTAGTTTATCTTAATAACACTCAATGTATTCATTTAGTTAAAATTATCGCCCGCCGTGTGCCTGGTTCATTATCTATGATATAAGCTTTTATAGACTAAGTTATCATAGCATTGTGTTTATAATTTATAAACCATAAGAATTATTTGAATCAATTTTTTTTGTTTTTTAGATTTTATTTTTTCACACATTTTTTTTTATTAAATGGTCAAATAATTATGCGCATATAATCACACAAATAATTACTTGACAATTTTTCAGATATCAGCAAGATTGTTCAGAAAAATATCTTCTCAAATAATGTTCAGGAGAAAGAATATGATCGACAAACTCTACATCATAAAACAAATCCTTGAAACAGATGAGGATACCGATATAAAAATTTTGTCAATTCTTGAATTAGCCAAAGAAAATCCCAATAAAGAAAATATCCATCGTATTGAAGAACGTGTGGCAAAACGAAAAAAAATCATGATAGAAGTCAGCTTGAACATGGAAAAAGAAAAAATTGTTGCGGAAACAGGAGATATTTCCTCCACTGGCGCTTTTATTAGAACAAAAAAAAAGATTGCCAGAGGTGAGAACATCTCAATAAAGTTAACCGATCCCAAAGGTGAAGAGTTTACCTTTTTAGCAAAAGTCATGCGGGTGAATCGTGATGGGATAGGCGTAATGGTTAAGACAATCAGTCTGAACGATAGGGATAATTTAACAAATTTTCTTAATCGTCTATAGAGCGTTCAATTTAGACATATTAAGTTTTCATTTTTTAGTTGACATCAACGCGGTTTAAGGGTTATTGGTCCTATAAAAATATAATTTTCCTTTTGCATTGTGGAGATAGCGTGGTAACATCTGTCAAAGAAAATTCTACTGAAAAATTATTAGATGTAATCCGTGGTGTCAATCACAAAAAGCCAAAAAAAAAAAATCCAATTGTCCATCCCAAAATTAACCCTGT
>Ga0307989_1000731_pt1 | contig 19691 bp, 14 predicted proteins | sample EllFjometagen185_FD_203164 | JGI IMG/M metagenome (GOLD analysis project Ga0307989, IMG submission 203164) | Marine microbial communities from Ellis Fjord, Antarctic Ocean - #185 | ecosystem: Environmental > Aquatic > Marine > Unclassified | place: Southern Ocean | collected 2014-10-08
CAAATTTTGTGTAATGCTTCAACATTACCGTGTTCAATAAACTTACCAGGCACACCAAGTGAGGTTATTTTATTTTTGTAATTGTGATTATTCTTAAAAACAGAAACTGTTGTACCGAGCCCTCCAATTATACTTCCGTCTTCCACGGTAACTATGTGCGAATAATTTTCAAAAATATGATGTAGCATTTCTTCATCAATGGGTGATAAAAAACGCATATCAAAATGCCCTGGATTAATATTTTGTAAAAGTAGTTGCTCAACCGCCTTTTCCGCAAAATTACCAACATGACCTATGGTTAGTATTGCAACTTTTTGTCCGTTGTGAAGGCATCTACCTTTTCCAATTTTTATTTTTTCCATGGGCACATTCCACTCTTCAACAACTCCCTTCATTCTGGGGTATCTAATTGAAAATGGACCATTGGTGTATGAAGAAGCTGTAAACATAAGGTTACGCAACTCAACCTCGTTCATGGGTGCACTTATTACCAAGTTAGGAATGATTTTCATAATTGCCATATCAAATACACCATGGTGAGTTGCCCCATCTTCACCTACCAACCCAGCTCTATCAATACAAAAAACAACCGGTAATTTTTGCAAAGCAACATCATGAATAACCTGATCGAAAGCACGTTGCAAGAATGTTGAATAAATTGTACAAAATGGTTTAAACCCTTCAGTAGCTAATCCGGCAGAAAAAGTAACAGCATGTTGCTCTGCAATACCAACATCAAAAACTCTTTGAGGAAATTCTTTCATCATAAAGTTAAGTGCCGAACCCGTTGGCATAGCAGGCGTTATTGCAACAACCTTTTCATCTCTTTGAGCAAGCTCTAATAAAGTTTTTCCAAATACTTCCTGATAAGTTACAAAAGGATTTTCATTTTCCGTTTTTATGAGTTCACCAGTTATTCGGTTAAACCTACCGGGAGCATGATAAACAGTTTGTTCTTCCTCAGCTTTTTTAAAACCCTTGCCTTTTGTTGTAATAACATGAAGCAGTTTAGGGCCACTAATATTCTGAATTTCAGTTAATATTTCCACAAGCCTATGTACATCATGACCATCAACAGGACCAAAATACTTAAAATTCATTGCCTCAAAAAGATTACTTTTTGTCTTAAATGTTATATCTATTTGAGAGTCATTATTTTCCAAATCACCTTTAATATTATTTGTAATATTTAAATATTTCCATTCATGGGCACCTGCTTTAGCAGATTTAGAAATTTGCGAGAAATATTCCTTTATTGAACCAACATTTTTATCGATGGAAATATTATTATCATTTAGAATTACAAGAATATCAGCATTGGTAGCTCCGGCGTTATTCATTCCTTCAATAGCCATTCCTCCAGTTAAGGCACCATCTCCAATAACTGCAATGTGTTTACGGTTAGATTCGCCCTTAAGTTTTGATGCCTCTGCCATACCAAGTGCTGCCGAAATTGATGTAGAAGCGTGACCAGTACCAAATGCATCATATTTACTTTCAGTTCTAATTGGAAACCCTCCAATTCCGTTTAACTGCCTATTTGTATAAAAAACATCCCTTCTTCCGGTGAGTATTTTATGCCCATATGCCTGATGACCAACATCCCAAATAAGACGATCGTATGGTGCATTAAAAACATAATGTAAAGCCACGGTAAGCTCAACCACTCCCAAACTTGAGCCAAGATGCCCGGGGTGAACACTTACAACATCAAGAATAAAGCTTCTTAATTCGTTGGAAAGTTGAACTAATTCACCCTCCGTCAACTTTTTCAAGTCGGCAGGTGAATCAATACCTGATAATATAGTATTCCGTTTTGGTGTCATTTTTTAATATTGTAACCTGCAAAAAACACAGTTGCAAATTTATAACAATTGATTTAACTCAACTCCATAATCATATCTCAAATCCTCATGTAAATTTGATATGGCTTTTTTTATTGCCTCTATTTGCCGGTTAAAAATATTAGACAGAACTATATTTTGATCGATAGGAGGTTCAACCTTTTTCAATTCTGAGCAGAAAAACAATAGCAATTCAACCTCGGTTTCCTTCTTTTTTGAATAACGTATTTGAGTTTTTGTACCACGCAATATTTTACGTATACTCTTCTTCATATAATAATAAGACTTTGTATTAATTTCAATAAATTGCTGTTCAATTTCAGATTTTACATTTTTGATATACGCCTGCTCATCAGATGCTTCAAATAGTAGATACGTTAAAAATTCTTTGTTTTCTTTTTTAAATTTTGATAAACGCAAACATAGTTCTACAAGCTCATCCGTTGAATTATTCTTTAATTCTTGCTTTATCTGTTTAACAGTTGCCGATTTCATATGGGTGCTGCCAATTATTTATAATTAAAAGAATTGTAAAGATAATACATTACCTAAACTGAATGAAAACAACCTTTGAAATATAAGACAAATAATATTGTATATTTGCTCGAATATGTTTTGCGTCCTAGAAAACAATTAGTATAAATAGCTTAAAAATGAAAATTAATTCGTTTCTCAAAATCAAACCTAAAACAATAAACATGAAGGTTGTTATTGTTATTTTATCATTTATTATTTTTCCTAACCTTGCTTTTTCGCAGCAAAAAAGTGTAACCCTTGAGCAATGTAGAGACTCTGCAAAAGTAAACTGGCCAAATTTTAAGAAACTAGCTCTAAATCAGGAGAATATTGAATTAATAACAAGTGCATTAAACAAAAATTACCTGCCAAAATTAACCCTTAGTGGCAGCGCAAAATATCAATCGGAGGTAGTTGTTTTTCCAGAAATTCAGTTGCCGGGAATGGATGATTTTTTTCCATCATTCCCAAATGATAATTACAGAACTGATTTGCAACTACAGCAGATTATTTATGACGGCGGAAATACCAAAACTGCAAAAACTCTTCAGTTAGCAACAAACGAGTTAGAACAAACTCAAATAGATATAGATAATTACAATCTAATGGAGCAGATAAATCAATTATATCTAAACATACTTCTGTTAAAACAAAATCAGGACATATTACATACTGCACAAACTGAAATTGAAGAAAATATAAAAATACTAAAATCAGCTTACAGAAATGGTGCTATTCTGATTTCAGGATTAAACAAAATAATTGCTGAGCAGTTAAAAATCGAAAAACAAATACTAAACACCAAATCTGCACGATTAAATCTAATTACATCATTAAAAGTGATAAGTGGCTTGGACGTAGATATTAGTACTTATTATCAAGTTCCTGAAAAACCTAATTCTACCCATATAACATTACCGCAACTTAAATTATTTGTAACTCAGGGGGTTATAAACCAAGCAAGCTTAGAAATGAATTACAGAGATAAATTCCCAAAACTATCATTTTTTGCCAGCGGCGGCTATGGTCGCCCCGGGTATAATTTTATGGATACCGATTTACATCCTTACGGGATGGTTGGAGTAAATCTGTCGTGGAAAATTATTGATTGGGGTACATATTCAAATCAGAAAGAAAAGACAGTAATAAAACAAAGTGTAATTGACATAAATAGGGAATTATTTATTAAAAATAATAAACTAGAAATTGACAAAATAAAGACGGAACTCTCTAATCTAAAAAATCAAATAAAACTGGATTCGGAAATAATATCAATAAAAAAAGAAATAAAAAATTCATCATGGTCTAAATTCAAAAATGGGACTATTACCTCAAACGAATATTTAAAAGACTTTAATGATTTTAAAATATCACAACAATCAATTGAAATAAACAAAATTAAATATATTCAAAAGGAAATTACTCTTAATCATATGGTTGGAGTGCAATATTAATTGATTAATAATCAATTAATAAGTAATAAAACTCAATGTGAAAAACTAAAAACATGAAATACATACTACTATTATTAATTACAATAACATTTTTTGCATCATGTGATGAGAACAAAAATAAAGCCGATGCCAATGGTAACTTTGAAAGTAATGCAACAACAATTTCAGCCGAGAATGCCGGAAAATTAATTTCATTCACAATAAATGAAGGCGAAAAAATAAATAAAAATACTATTGTTGGAATTATTGACACAACGCAGCTGCATCTAAAAAAGGAACTAGTGAAAGCATCCTATAGTAGTGTTGTTGCACAATCAAAAAGTGTACTTTCTCAAATAGATGTTCTTAATAAACAATTAGAAATTCAAAATATAAATTTGAACAGAGCAAAAAAAATGTTCAGCGAAGGCTCTGCAACAAAAAAACAACTTGACGATATTCAAGGACAAGTGAATATAACTGAGCAACAAATTACAAGTGTTAAGGCACAAAACGTTTCTGTACTCAGTAAAATTATGTCATTGGATATTCAAATAAAACAAATTGAAGACCAAATATTAAAAAGTATAATCGTAAATCCAATTGACGGAACCATCCTTGTAAAATATGTTGAACCTTTTGAGTTTGTTGCTCCCGGAAAACCCTTATATCAAGTTCAAAATATGGATATGCTGGTACTCAAAGCTTATGTTACAGAACCTCAACTAACTCAAATAAAAATAGGCCAAAAAGTAAAAATTGCCGTTGATTCCACTAAAGAAGAAATAAATTTTGAAGGGAAAATAACTTGGGTAAGTGCTCAGGCCGAGTTTACTCCAAAAATAATTCAAACCAAAGACGAAAGACGAAATCTTGTTTATGCAATAAAAATTAATGTGGTAAATAAAGGGAGTTTAAAAATAGGCATGCCTGCTAGTGTATATTTCCAGTGAGATAAATAAAGCAATAAATTATTAATGATTGAAATAAAAAACATATCAAAATCATACAACACCACAAAAGCTCTTGTTGATATTTCGTTGAACATTGAAAAAGGGAAACTTTTTGGGTTAATTGGTCCTGATGGCGCCGGAAAATCTACGCTATTCAGAATACTTACAACCTTACTTATCCCCGAAAAAGGCACAGCAACAATGATGGGTTTTGATACGGTTAAAGACTATAAGAAAATAAGAAAAATTGTTGGTTACATGCCTGGTAAGTTTTCGCTTTACATGGATTTATCAGTTCAAGAAAATCTTGAATTTTTTGCCAACGTTTTCAACACAACTATCGAGGCAAACTACGATATGATAAAAGAAATTTATGTAATGCTTGAGCCATTCAAAAATAGGAGAGCTTCAGATTTATCAGGAGGAATGAAACAAAAATTAGCTCTATGTTGTGCTCTTATCCATAAACCAGAAATACTACTACTAGATGAGCCAACTTTTGGAGTAGATCCTGTTTCGAGAAAGGAGTTTTGGGACAACCTTAAACAGCTCCAAAAAAGTGAAAATCTAACAACATTAGTTTCCACACCATATATGGACGAAGCATCTATGTGTGATGATATTGCATTGATTCAAAATGGCAAAATATTAACTATTGACACGCCGGCAAACATCTATAACAACTTTAGTCATACGCTTTACCAAATAAAAACAAACAATAATTACAATGCCATTGTGCTAATTAGAGATTTGGAAATAGTAAATTCAGCTTTTATGTTTGGGAGCAGTATCCATTTAACACTAAATAATGAAGATATTAATATAATTGAAGATATATTAACAAAGAATAAATTCGATTTTACTTTTAAAATAATTAAAGCAAATATTGAAGATAGTTTTATGGAATTAATGACAAAAGAGCAATGAGCAAGGTAATTGATGTAGAAAATTTAACTCGTGCCTACGGAAGCTTTAAAGCTGTTGACAACATAAGCTTTGATGTTAAGAAAGGTGAAATATTTGGGTTTTTGGGCGCCAACGGTGCCGGTAAAACCACAGCCATAAAAATGCTCACAGGCATACTGGAACCAACTTCGGGTAAAGGTATAGTTGCCGGTTTTAATATTAAAACTCAACGTAATAAACTAAAGTACAAAATAGGGTATATGAGTCAGCATTTTTCGCTTTACGAAGACTTAACTCTTAAGGAAAATATTAAATTTTATGGAGGAATTTATGGATTAACAAAAACTGAAATTACCGATAGGACAAATGATATTATTGAGCGTCTTGAATTGGAAAATATCAAAAACACTTTGATTTCGGAAATTCCATTGGGGTGGAAGCAAAAAATAGCTTTTTCGGTTGCTACAATCCATAATCCTGAAGTTGTGTTTTTAGATGAACCCACAAGCGGTGTTGATCCAATTACACGACGTCAGTTTTGGGATTTAATTTATCAGGCTACCAAAAAAGGCATAACTATTTTTGTAACAACACACTACATGGACGAAGCTGAATATTGTGATAGAATTTCGATGATGGTACAGGGCAAAATTGCAGCAATAGGAACCCTAAATGAATTACTTACACAGTTTGATGCGCAAAATATGGATGAGGTATTTTTAAAACTAGCAAGATAAAAAGAGTGAAAAGTGGAAAGTTATAAAGTGGAAAGTTGGAAAGTTAAAAATGGAAATATTAAGAGCTTTCTTACCTTAAAAACTTTCACCTTTACAAACTTTCAACTAAAAAAAGAAAATATGAAAATAGAAAAATTTGAAGATATATTGTATTGGCAAAAAGGAAGCTGTGGAGAAGTTCGCTCCATGCTGTTTTTGGCACATGACTTAGGTAAAATTAACGAAAAAGAATTTAATTCATTTTTACAAACTGTCTCTGGAAATTTCAAAACTAATATCAGGATTAATTAAAACTATCTAAACTAAAATGAAAACATTCTTGGCTTTTATCCAAAAAGAATTTAAACACATCTTTCGCGACAAGCGTACTTTGGTGATTCTATTTGGCATGCCCATTATACAAGTTCTGTTATTTGGTTTTGCAATTACCACTGAGATAAAAGATGGAAAAATAGCAATACTCGATTTGGCAAAAAATGCAGAATCCCAACAATATATAAATACAATAACTTCGTCAGGTTATTTCCTACTAACCGAAAATTTATCTTCATATTCTCAAATTGAAGAATCATTCAAAAAAGGAATAATAAAAATAGCACTCATAATACCCGCTAATTTTGCCAAAGACATAGGCACAACCCACTCAACATCAGTACAAGTTATTGCCGATGCTTCTGACCCTAATATGGCAAATATGCTCACAGGCTATTTAACCGGAATAACAAACTCGTTTGCAATGGAAAAAGGATTAGTCCGAAAAATTCCAATATCAATTGAATCAAAAATGCTATATAATCCCGAAAACAAAAGTGTTTTTATGTTTGTTCCGGGGGTTATGACAATAATACTAATGCTTATCTCAGCAATGATGACATCAATAACCGTTGCAAAAGAAAAAGAAATTGGCACCATGGAAATATTGCTTGTTTCGCCACTAAAACCAAGTATAATAATATTAGGTAAAGTAATACCATATATTGCCCTATCATTATTTAATGCTGCAACAATTTTATTCTTAGGATTCACCGTTTTTGGAATGCCAATGGAAGGCAGCCGACTATTATTAGGGTTTGAGATATTATTATTCATAATTACATCATTAAGTCTTGGAATACTAATTTCAACAGTTTCCAAAACACAGCAAACAGCAATGATGATATCATTAATGGGATTAATGCTTCCTACCATATTATTATCAGGCTTTATTTTCCCAATTGAAAGTATGCCACTCATATTACAATATATTAGCAATATTATTCCTGCAAAATGGTTTATTATAATAATAAAATCAATAATGTTAAAAGGTGTAGGTATAACTGTGCTTTGGAAAGAAACATTGATATTGCTGGTAACAGCATTGTTTTTAATAATAATGAGTATTAAACGATTTAAAATAAGACTGGAATAGTGAAAAAGGGTTAAGGTTTCAGGTTGGCAGATTTCAGGTTTCAGGTTGGGGTCATTTTGTAATTAATTTAAAACTTAAAGTATAAACCTCACTGTGCATGCTAAGGCTGATAAGAAAATGTTAAAGTCGAGGCACGTGAAATATTGATAATCAGGAGTTTATTTTTATAAATAACTGAGTAGCAATATGAGGGTAACGAAGAGGTTAGCATTTTGTTACAGCCTAATTTAATAATATAAAAATGTTTAGAGTAGTACGATACATAGTAGAAAAGGAATTCAAACAAATATTCCGAAATAAAACCATGATGGGGCTGATATTGGGGATGCCTGTACTGCAGCTATTTATCCTGTCGTATGCTGCTGATTTTGAGGTAAAAAATATAAATATTTTCATCGAAGATAATGATGGTTCACCAACATCAATTGCTCTTATTCACAAAGTTGCAGCTTCCGATTATTTTAAATTAAACAATGTAAGCACTTATACCGATGGTCTCGATTTATTAAAACAAAACAAAGTAGACGTAATACTATCCATACCACAAAATTTTGGTAGTGATATTCAAACAAACAAATCAACGAGCGTGGCAGTAACTTTGGACGCAATAAACAGCTCAAAGGCAGCAATTAGCAATAACTATCTTCAAAATATTATTTTCCAATTCTCAAAGGCACAGCTTAATTCCAAAATAAATATTACAATAATTCCAGGCATCGAAGTAATAAACAGAAACTGGTACAACCCAACTCTGGATTATAAAGTATTTATGGTGCCGGGGATATTAGTATTGCTAATAACAATGATTTCGTTATTCTTATCCTCAATGAATATTGTACGCGAAAAAGAAATAGGAACCATAGAGCAATTAAATGTAACACCCATTAAAAAATATCAATTTATTCTGGGCAAACTTCTCCCATTTGTGGTACTGGGCATTTTAGAATTTACCATAGGTTTATTAATTGCTGTTTTTTGGTTTCACACACCTACCGAAGGCAGCCTGCTCCTACTATATATATTCACAATTGTGTATCTAACACTTATCCTTGGTATGGGCATGTTCATATCCACATTTACTAACACACAGCAGCAAGCAATGTTTATAGCATGGTTTTTCTCAGTAATTTTTATTCTGATGAGTGGGCTATTTACACCCATCGAAAGCATGCCAGTTTGGGCTCAAAAACTAGCCGATTTAAATCCCATAAAATATTATGTTGATGTTATTAGGCTGGTTATGATAAAAGGAAGCTCATTTATGGATGTAAGCAAACAATTCATTATTATAGTGATTTATTCCATAATATTAAATGCACTAGCTGTGTTAAATTACCGAAAAACAAGTGGTTAGACAATAGTTTATTGAAAATTTAATTGGTATTAAAACTCCTTAACCCTACCAACTTCACCGCTTTCCAATCGTACTTTAATACCATGCGTATGTTTTGGTGATTTAGTTAATATCTTATCAACAACTCCCTCAGTAAGCTTTCCACTACGCTGATCTTTTTTTAATACAACCCTTACTATCATCCCTACTTCTATATCATCTCTTATTGTTCCCAACATAAATTGTATTATTTACTTTCATTATCAATTTTTAATTATGAATTCTCAATTATAGATATTTCATCTTCTGTTAAACCATAAAGTTCATAAACCATTTGGTCTATTTCTTTATCGGTTTTTTCTATTTCATTTTTTATGATTTGGGCTTCTGATTTTTTTTCTTCAAAAAGTTCCATCCACTCCATTTCGTTTTTTTTTGTCAAGTGGACATGTCCACTTGTTGTAGCTGTTGCTACTTCTTTATTTGCTTTTTTTATGGCTTTGTTTAACTCTTTTATAAAATCAGCAAATTCTAATTCGTGCCAGTTTTGTAATTTCTTGCTTAGTTTTTTAATCTTGAATTGAGATTGTAGATATTTAGCAAAGCTTTTTTCTACTTTTTGGAGCTTTGAAGTAAATGCAATAATATTATCCGTTTTTGCATTTAAGGTTTCTTGGTTATTTATTTCAGGAATAGGGATTTGTTCAAAATACTGAGGTTTTACCTCAATGTATCCACCACTACGAACAACGCAAATATTTGTTAAAAAATACCAAACTAACTTTGAATTTAAAATTGCTAACAAAAACTTATCATTTGTTGGAAGTATTACGGCAGGGGCATTTATATAAGCTCCTGTTTTATCAAAAGAAAATTTATTACTGTTTTGAAGATTAGGGAATACAATCTTTGGTTTTTCAAATAAATCGTAATAAGCACAGTTTCTTAATTCCCAGAAGAAATCACCTTTATCATATCTTTTCTTGGCTCTTTCTTCAAGAGGCAGTATATGACTTAAAAGCTCAGGATAATTGTTTGATAAATTTTGCAATCCCGTTTCTTCTGTAATTTCTTCACCATATTCTTTTTTTGTCCACTTACTTTTAAAAAGGATTAATTGCTGAACACTTTCAGCACTAACCCATTTAGAAAGTTCTTTCCCCTCAAAAATTGGTTTTACGAGTTCTCCAGCTTCATAAGCTTTTGGTATGATAAAGGCTTCATTTAAAGCGGTTTTAACTCCGTAATAGCACTTGCCATAAATTTTCCTAACTGTTTTATTTTTTTTAAGCTTTGAAATAAGATTTACTGCTAATTTACTCTTAAAACTCCAATTTGATTTTTCAAGCGAATTTTGTTCAACTATAACTGAATGATGTAAATCTATATCAATTATAGGAGATTGACTTGATTTTAGTATCTTAATAAACTGAAAAGTATGGTTATTATTCCTAATATTTTTTGCAGTTATAATTACAGGATATGTAGTTGCTCCTTCAAAAATCTTAACTTCTGTAAAATCAATATATTTCAAAAATGATATTTCAGTTTGCAAATATTCTCTTATACTAATGCCCGCTGTTGTTTTATCAAATGTATTTGAAATAAAGCCAAATAATCCATTCTCGGCTTTGAGAAGTTTAAATGATTTCTCATAAAAATATGAGAACAAATCACCTGATGGATTATACAATGAATAGTTATGACTTAAATATTCCTGAAATTCTCCCAATAATTCAGCTCTCACATAAGGCGGATTACCAATCACAACATCAAAGCCACCATCATATTCGGTTCGAAATGCGTGCTCTTTAGAGCATAGAAATTCTTTTTTAATTTTTTCTATTTCTTTACATTTTGCGAGTTCGTGCTTTACACGGTTATTCCGTATATATTTTATCACATTATTTAGATAGTCTTCGTCTTTTATTTCGCTTTTACCGAATTTTTGCGTCCAGAGGGAGTTATACTTTTTCTTTACTTTTTTACCTTCGGTATCGGTATCGGTATCGGACAAGGGGATATGTCCCCTTGTTATGCTCGTAGCAGTAGAAGGTATCGTTATTCCATTTTCGATATTATATTTTCTTGCACTTACAGCTTTCAGTTTACCTACTATTTTCGTCAATTCATTTTCTTCGCATACTAGTAGCAGGTGCATGTGATCGCCGCATATATTATACTCTATTACATTCAGATTATCTTTTTTAACTATTTCGGCAATAGTTTCGGTTATTATTATTTCGTCTTTTTCATCGAGCCATGTTGCTTCTTCTGTTTTTACATTATTATCGAACATTCGTTGCGAATATCTCGAATTATGCGTTGCTGTGGTTATATGCCATACTTTTTTCTTTTTCTCCGAGCATATATGTGGGAATTCTTCTTGCCAATTAAAAGCTTTATCGCCAGCAACTGTTTTACTGTCTATTAGCGAATTGCCACATTTAATATTGTTGTTTAAAGTATTTAGTTTTCTACGTGGTTGGGCAGTCCTAAGCCAAAGTGAAAGTTTAGCAATTTCTACACTTTCCTCGTTTATGTCAACTCCGTAAATATTATTTTCGAGTATAGTGTTTTCAATATTTTTCATAACCATACCTCCACCAAGCATTGAAGTCTCTAACTCATCAATGTAGGTATGCTCTTTTATTAAAAAGTTTAATGCTTGATTTAAAAACGCACCCGAACCACAAGCAGGATCAAGTATGGTAAGAGTTAAAAGCCAATTTCTGTAATTGTCAAGTTTTGCTTTGAGTTTTTTTAATGTGTCTGTTTTTCGTCCTTTGCGGCTTTTTTGATATTCTTCTTCTTTTATTTCGAGTTCTTGCTTTTTTTCTTCGCAAAGTTTGCCAATTGTATTATCTATAATGTATTTAGTAATATATTTAGGGGTGTAAAAAACTCCGTCTTTTTTTCGTTTTGTTTTTTGCTTGTCAAATTCTTTGCCCTCAATTTCTGAATTTACGCTTTCTATTTCATTTAATGAGTTTTCAAAAATATGACCAAGAATATTTACACCTACTTGGCTTTCAAAATCGTAATCTAAAAGTGTTTTTGTATGTTTAAATAGTGTTTGATTATCAAAAATTAAACTATCAAGAATTGGGTCAGGTTTAAATAAACCACCATTGTAAGCAAATATTTCTGCTCTTGATTGTGTTCCTTTTCGACCTATATCCAGAAACTTAAAATATTGTTTAAACAAATCGTATAAAGGTCTTTCGTCTCCAAAATCCCAATCGGCTTTCCATTTATTTAATATTTGTAAAGTGGAGTTTGGCGGCAGTAAACCTTTATCTTCGGCAAAAAAGATAAACAAAAAACGGTCAATCAGTTTTTGCGATTTTTTGAATAATGCTTGTTTTATATTCTTAGTTGCTCTGTCTTTATCTTCTTCTTGTAATTCTATTCTGAATATTTCGTTTTTTAAGTTTTGTTTTACCAAATCTCTAAAAAGCTCTCTTTTGAATTGCGAATAGTCTGAATAAAACTTTTTTGTGATACTTTCCTCTGCTACAACACTATCAGTTTTTATTTTTAGCGGAACATTATTTAATATATTCTCTTTGTGCAGACATAAAAACATTAGTTCAAATTGTTCCTCGTTTAAAGTGAATAAATTAAACTCTTCAAAATCAACTGCATTGTTTATGTAAAATCGAAGTTTCTCAAAATTTGATGTGATAACATAAACACATTCACTATGATTAACTTTATATCCAAATGCTTGTTCTCGTATTCTTTCAAGGTCTTTCGTTTTTGTGCTTTTCAATTCAATTACGGCTAATGCTTTTCTTGTCAAGGGGTCATGACCCCTTGCAAGAATTGCACCATCTGCTTTTTTCGCTCCTTTTTCGTTTTTTAATTCTGTTGTAAGATTAAATTGTGGTTCAGGATTTAAAGTATAGTCAAACACTTTCACAAAAAGTTCTCGTAAAAATCCTTCTTGAAATTGTTCCTCTTTACTTTCTCGAATATTTTCTTGTCTTTCGGAATTGTGAAAGTAGTCAGAGTATTTTTTATACGCTTTTACAACTGCTTGTCTGTCTTGTAGTTTTATGTATTTTTTTAATACTGATGTTTGGAATAACCCCATATAATTTATCTAAAATTATAAATGTTTTTTATCAAAAGTCACACAAAGTGTATCCCAAAGGTATATAAATATATGTATAATTTATTCTTATTTTACTGCTTAAGGCACAAGTTGCAATAAATACCACTGGTGTTGAAGCAGGGCAGGCTTTAGAAAAGTTATATAGAAAAATTTAGTACTTTTGCAGCCCAAATTTTAAAATAATTAAACTATATAACTATGTCAGAAGTAGCTGTTGGAAACGATCTTCAATACAAAATTGCAGACATTGCGTTGGCCGAATGGGGACGCAAAGAAATTGAAATTGCCGAAAAAGAAATGCCAGGATTAATGGCAATTCGCGAAAAATACTCAGTTGAAAAACCGTTGAACGGTGTGCGTATTATGGGCTCATTACACATGACCATACAAACTGCTGTGCTTATTGAAACCCTCAAAGAACTTGGTGCAGATGTTAGATGGGCAAGCTGTAATATTTTCTCAACACAGGATCATGCCGCTGCTGCAATTGCCGTAACGGGAACTCCCGTTTTTGCCTGGAAAGGTGAATCACTTAAAGAATACTGGTGGTGTACAAAGCAAGCATTATCATTTCCTGATGGATTAGGTCCACAACTTATTGTTGATGACGGTGGCGATGCTACAATGTTGATACATAAAGGATTTGCTGCTGAAAAAGATGCTAGCACACTTGACGTAGAGCCTGATAGCGAAGAAGAAGGTGAAGTATTAAGCATACTTAAAGCTACTTTAAAAGAAGATAACCAGAAATGGCACAGAGCTGTTAAAGACTGGAAAGGTGTTTCGGAAGAAACCACAACAGGTGTTCACCGTTTATACCAAATGTTTAATAATGGTGAATTATTGATTCCTTCTATTAATGTAAACGACTCAGTTACAAAATCTAAATTTGATAATTTATATGGTTGTCGTGAATCGTTAGCTGATGGTATTAAACGTGCTACTGATGTAATGATTGCCGGTAAAGTTGTTGTTGTTGCAGGTTATGGTGATGTTGGAAAAGGTTCGGCTCACTCAATGCGTTCATATGGTGCTCGCGTAATTGTTACCGAAATTGATCCAATTTGTGCTTTACAAGCGGCAATGGAAGGTTTTGAAGTATCTACAATGGAAGAGGCTGTTAAAGAAGGGAACATTTTTGTTACCACAACAGGTAATAAACATGTTGTAACTGCTGAGCATATGGCAAATATGAAAGATCAGGCAATTGTTTGTAACATCGGACATTTCGATAATGAGATTCAAGTTGCTCAAATGGAAAAAAATGCTGAGAAACTTAACATTAAACCTCAGGTTGACAAATATACTTTTGCAGATGGTCATTCTATCTTTTTATTAGCTGAAGGACGTTTGGTAAACCTTGGTTGTGCTACTGGTCATCCATCATTTGTTATGAGTAACTCGTTTACAAACCAAACTCTTGCACAAATTGACTTATGGGAGAAAAAAGATGAATATGATGTTGGTGTTTATCGCCTGCCTAAATATCTTGATGAAGAAGTTGCTCGTTTGCACCTAGCTCAAATTGGGGTTACTCTTACTAAGATGTCAAAAGAACAAGCTGATTATTTGGGTGTTCCTGTTGATGGACCTTACAAGGCTGATCATTATAGATATTAGATTACTAATTAATGATTAGATTTTTAATAATCTAGTATACAGAGATTTTACGAAAAGATGCTTTCCTTAGGGGGGCATCTTTTTTCGTGTGGTTTAATACTATTCATGGATTTATTTCAGGAAGTATGGCCCTGCTAACAGAGACACCACATAATTATAGTGATGTTATGCCAATTCTTGTTTTCATAAAAAAACCACCAAGTTTATCACTCAGTGGTTTTTTATATAAATTATTGACGTTTTAGAATCACTATTTGCACTTTAAAACCTGTTTTATTTGATATTTAGCAGACTCAACATTGGGTCCGGTAGTAACACTTTTATAAGCAGTACATGCACCAGCTACATCTCCTTTGCCTTCGTATGCCTGACCTAAAGCAAAGTACATATCACCTTTATCACCAGTTTCCAAACCAATTGCTTTGTTAGCAGAAGCTATGGCTTCATCCCAGCTATTAGTATTATTATAAGCAAGTGTAAGATAATAATATGCATTGGCATTTCCGGGAGCATAGTTAAAAGACATATTAATATATTCAGCAGCCTTTTTACCGTGCTCTATTTGAATTTCTTTTGCACCAGCATTTACCAATGTTTTGGATGTAGTTGACTTGGCTTTTTTAACTGTTTTTGCAGCTTTTGGATTATCAGCACCAATCTCTATAACTTTATCCATGTTAATCATCATATTTTTATAATCACCTTTTGATTTATAAACTAACCCTTTACCATAAAAGCCTTTAACACAATTAGGATTAATATCAATTGCCATTTCATACTCAGCAAAAGCTTCTTCTAGTTTACCCTTCTTTAAAAATGAATTTCCTTTGGCCGATCTTAGCTTTGAAATTGTTGAAGCTGATTTCGACTTCATCGAATCATCATTCAATTTGCCAGCAAGAGCATAAGCTTTTTCGAGAGAAGCAATTGCAGCACCTAATCCAAGAGTTTTGTACTGTATTCCATTTTTGTAATATGCATTCATCAACTGTGTCTGCATAGTGCCTTTAAGGTCATCAGCCTCAAAACCTACTTCGTTGGCAAGCTCTATTCCTAATTCATATGCAGAAATAGCATTTGTATAATCTTTTTCTTTATACAAGCCATTACCTTCATTATATTTAGCACCAACTTCTTCAATTGATTGTGCCATAACTACAAAAGTGAACATTATCATGCTCATTGTCAATATAGATTTTCTTAAAATACCCATTTTCATTATATATTTTTAGTTTAGAATTGGCACGCAAGATACAATAAAAAATAAAGCTATCTAAAATGGATTATTTTGCACTATATTGGAGAAGTATTTTTTTATATTTTTGTAGTATGACAAAGGGGTAGTGTTTTTTCAATATTGAATGTCTTTCTTTACACCAGATGTTGAAATTTTGAATTGTATTGTTTCTTAATATCAAACAAAAATTTTGACCAATATAATATTTCAGTACTCCTAAAAAAATTATTATTAATTTGGTACTTTATGTTTTCCAATAAATATATTACACAATGATATCCTTTACACTAAACGGCGAAATACAACAATATGACGGCAATCCAGATAAGTCGCTGTTGGAATATTTAAGACTCGGCAAACATCTTACTTCTGTAAAGGATGGCTGTTCCGAGCAAGCAGCTTGTGGGGCTTGTACAGTAGAAATTGATGGTAAAGCAGTGTTATCATGTGTTACTAAAATGGGCAAACTTCAAGATAAAGAGGTGCTCACACCCGAGGGGTTTCCTGCTTACATACTTGATACAATTGCCAAAGCCTTTGTAAATAAAGGAGCTGTACAATGTGGATTTTGTACTCCCGGATTTATAAGTCGTACAAAAGTTCTGTTGCAAAATAATCCTAATCCTACTGTTAAAGAGGTACAAAAAGCCATTAAGTCGCATTTATGCCGTTGTACCGGATACAAAAAAATTGAAGATGCAATTGTTCATGCCGGCGATGCAATAAGTAAAAATAAGAAGCTGGAAATAACCAGTACATCAGGTAAAATTGGTGTAGCACACCCAAAGTATGATGCATATAATACCGCAATTGGAAAACGAGATTTTGTTGATGATATCTCCTTAAAGGATATGCTGTTTGCAGCTCTTAAATTTAGTGACTATCCCAAAGCAAAAATCTTAAAGATAGATACAACCCTGGCTGCAAAACACCCCGGTGTTCATCGTATTTTTACAGCTAAAGATATTCCTGGAGAACAGAAAGTAGGATTAATATTTAAGGATTGGCCAGTAATGATTACTGAAGGACAAATCACCCATTACATTGGTGATGTATTAGCAGGAGTTGTTGCTAATTCGGACAGCATCGCACGTGAAGCCATTAAATTAATAGAGGTTGAATATGAAGTACTAAAGCCTGTTACCGATGTTTTTGAAGCAATTAATGCTGAGCGTGTTCATGAAGAAAGGCCAAATAGTTTTGATACTACTCAATTTACAATTGGAGATGCTGATGAAACAATAAAAACATCAGCTTACACAAGTTCGGGGAAATATGAAACCCAACGCATTGAGCATGGATTTTTAGAAAAAGAAGCTGCAGTTGCCCGCCCTGATGGAAAGGATGGCATTGAACTCTTTAGCCAAAGTCAGGGGGTTTATGAAGATCGCAGACAGGTTGCTATGATATTAGGTATTCCTGAAGATAAAGTGCGTGTGATTCTTGTACCTAATGGTGGTGGTTTTGGTGGTAAAGAAGATTTAAGTGTACAAGGTCAAACTGCCATGTTTGCCTTTTTGCTTAACCGCCCTGTTAAACTTACTCTACGCCGTGAAGAGTCGATTATGCTGCATCCAAAACGTCATCCAGTTTATATGGATATGACCATAAGTGCCGACAAAAATGGCAAACTAACTGCCTTAAAACTTAAAGCTGTTGGCGATACCGGTGCCTATGCTTCTGTTGGCATGAAAGTTATGGAACGCGTTGCAGGGCATGCTTCGGGAGGCTATTTTATTCCCGTAATTGATATCGAAGCACAAACAGTTTACACAAATAATATTCCAAGCGGAGCAATGCGTGGCTTTGGGGCAAACCAAGTTGCTTTTGCCCTAGAAAGTTGTATTGATGATATCTGCAAACAAGCAGGTTTCGACCGTTGGCAGTTTAGATATGACAATGCACTTGTTGACGGACTAACAACTTCAACCGGGCAGAAGCTTATGGGTGTTGGTATTCGCGCATGTCTTGATGCTGTTAAAGACGATTATAGTAATACTAAATATTGCGGACTTGCCACTGGTATTAAAAACTCAGGTATTGGCAATGGCATGAATGATGAATCAAAAGTGATTATTGATATTATCTCTGAAAAAAAAATAATCCTACAACACGGGTGGACCGAAATGGGACAAGGTGTACACAATATGGCATTGCAAACTTTGTGTGAAGAAACAGGAATTAATCCTGATATCATAAGGGTTGTGGTTGATACCGATGCACAAATAAAAACCGGAATGACAACTTCATCGCGAGCAACTGCATTAGTTGGACTCGCTGTTATTAATGCTGCCAAAAGTTTAAAAACAGATCTAAAATCAAAATCGTTAAATGAACTTTCAGGAAAAACATACAAAGGAGAGTTTGTTTGCGATTGGACAAGTAAGCCCGGCTCAGGTATTGAAGATCCAATTATTCATTATTCATATGGCTATGCTGCCCAACTTTGCATACTTGATGATGAAGGTAACATTTCAAAAGTAATTGCTGCCCATGATGCAGGAAAAATAATGAACCCAATGCTTTTTGAAGGACAAATTGAAGGTGGTGTTCACATGGGATTAGGTTATGCACTTACCGAAGAACTACCAATGAAAGATGGTTATCTTATTAGTGATAGAATGCGCAAACTTGGCATCCTTCGTGCACATGAAACACCTGAAATAATTGTGAGAGGTGTAGAGGTACCTGATCCAGTTGGACCATACGGCGCAAAGGGAATTGGTGAAATAGGGCTTGTTCCCACAGCTGGCGCAGTTGCTAACGCTCTCTTTGCATTTGATGGGATTAAGAGGTTTAAGTTGCCGCTTAAAAGAAGTTAGGAGTTGGAAGACGGAAGCTAGAAGTAGAAACACGTATTTTTTTAAAGAAATTATTATGAAATTTAAGTTTGAAAAACTAGTTATTTGGCAAAAAGCTATGGATTTTGGAGAGGATATCAATAATTTTTCAGGAACTTTTCCAAAGAAGGAAATTTTTAACCTTTCTTCGCAAATACTTAGGACAGGTGATTCTATTGCACTTAATATTTCAGAAGGATCTATAGGGCAATCAAACCCTGAATTCAGAAGATTTATGGGGTATTCTATTCGGTCATTAGCAGAAGTAGTTACCTGTTTACATAAAGCCAAGAGAAGGAAATATTGTACTGAACAGGAATTTAATACATATTATAATAATGCATTTAACCTTATGAATATGATGATCGCGTTTAAAAAAAGCATAAAATGAGAATTCGCCTATAACTTCTAGCTTCGGACTTCAGACTTCAAGCTTCAGACTTCAAACTTCAGACTTCAAACTTCCAAATACACACAACAATGGCTATAGTATTAAAGAATGCAATTTTTATTGATTGGGAAACTTTATCTTTTTCAAAGACTAATATAAAAGTTAAAGAAGGATTAAAAGGATCATTATCTTTTTTTAAAGAGTTCGATGATATTCCTGTAAATACCACTGATGAAATAATTGACTGTAAAGGTAAATTCGTAACCAAATCCTTTGCCATTGGTCATCATCATGCATACTCGGCATTGGCACGTGGAATGCCTGCACCAAAAAAGACTCCAACTGATTTTCTG
>Ga0307989_1000734_pt1 | contig 19584 bp, 20 predicted proteins | sample EllFjometagen185_FD_203164 | JGI IMG/M metagenome (GOLD analysis project Ga0307989, IMG submission 203164) | Marine microbial communities from Ellis Fjord, Antarctic Ocean - #185 | ecosystem: Environmental > Aquatic > Marine > Unclassified | place: Southern Ocean | collected 2014-10-08
TCTTATATTCCTCATATGGTTCAAACAATAATAACCATATAAGGCATTTAAGTACATTTAAGAATTAAATTATTAGTTGCTAATCTTATATTATCTTATATTCCTCATATGGTTCAAACAATAATAACCATATAAGGCATTTAAGTACATTTAAGAATTAAATTATTAGTTGCTAATCTTATATTATCTTATATTCCTCATATGGTTCAAACAATAATAATCATATAAGGCATTTAAGTACATTTAAGAATTAAATTATGGGTTGCTAATCTTATATTTCTCACATGGTTAAAAAAAACTTTTAATACCTCATTTTTTTTTACTTTTGCCCAACAATTTCTAACATATTTATTTTAACGATAAAAATATACTGACATGGCATTCAACCTAAGAAACAGGAACTTCCTTAAATTATTGGATTTTACTCCAAAAGAAATTAATTTTTTACTTGAGCTAAGTGCTGATTTAAAAAAAGCAAAGTATACAGGTACTGAGCAAAAAACGCTCACTGGCAAAAATATTGCTCTAATTTTTGAGAAAGCTTCTACACGTACACGATGTGCATTTGAAACTGCTGCCTATGATCAGGGAGCAAATGTTACTTATTTAGGACCAACCGGTACTCAAATTGGTAAAAAAGAAACCATGAAAGATACAGCTCGCGTTTTAGGACGTATGTATGATGGTATTGAATATAGAGGATTTGGTCAATCAATAGTTGAAGAACTTGGTACATTTGCTGGAGTACCTGTTTGGAATGGCTTAACTAATGAGTATCACCCAACTCAAATTCTTGCTGATTTCCTAACAATTATGGAACATTCTGACAAACCTCTACATAAAGTAAGCTTTGCTTTTGCTGGTGATGCACGTAATAACATGGGCAATTCACTTATGATTGGTGCTGCAAAAATGGGAATGGATTTTAGAGCAGTTGCCCCAAAACAAATGTGGCCTGATGCCAAGTTAGTAGCACAATGTAATGAAATTGCAAAAGAAACAGGAGCTAAAATTACACTTACCGAAAGTGTTGAAGACGGTGTTAAAGGTGTAGATTTTATTTATACTGATGTGTGGGTAAGTATGGGTGAAGCTGATGAAGTATGGAAAGAAAGAATTAAAATGATGATTCCTTATCAAGTTAATGCAAAAATGATGGCTTTAACCGGTAATACACACACAAAATTTTTACATTGTTTGCCAGCTTTTCATAATCGTGATACAATAGTTGGTGAAGAGATATACCAAAAGTTTGGTGTTGACGCGATGGAAGTTACCGATGAGGTATTTGAATCAGCTGCATCATTGGTATTTGATGAAGCCGAGAACAGGCTTCATACCATTAAAGCTGTGATGGTTGCTACTTTGGGAGCTTAATTTAAACAACAAATAAAATGCAAAAGAAGCAATACTTGTGTCCTAAATGTGGCAATAAACACTACGAATCTGATGAGATGAGGGCAACCGGAGGAGCCTTTGCCAAAATATTTGATGTTCAGAATAAGAAGTTCACAACAGTATCATGTACTCAATGCGGATATACTGAACTTTATAGACGTACATCAAGTTCGCTTGGTAATGTACTTGACTTTTTTACAAACTAATTTTTTTACAAATGGCAAATAACGAAGATCTTTTTAAAAAAATACTAGCACATGCAAAAGAATATGGATTTGTATTTCAATCTAGCGAAATTTATGATGGATTAAGTGCTGTCTACGATTATGCTCAAAATGGCGTGGAGCTTAAGAAAAATATCCGTGAATATTGGTGGAAATCCATGGTTCAGATGCATGAAAACATTGTAGGTATTGACACTGCAATTTTTATGCACCCTACAATTTGGAAAGCATCAGGTCACGTTGATGCTTTTAATGATCCAATGATTGATAATAAGGATTCGAAAAAACGCTACCGTGCTGATGTGTTAGTTGAAGATCATATTGCTAAGATTGAAGCAAAAATTAATAAAGAAGTAACCAAAGCAAAAAAGCGTTTTGGAGAAACATTTGATGAGCAGCAATTTAAGGAAACTAATCCAAGAGTACTAGCAAATATTGATAAAATTGATGTTATCAAGAATCGCCTTTATCCAGCAATGGATAGTAATGATATGGCTGCCGTAAAACAGTTAATCGAAGACCTTGAAATTGCTTGTCCTGTTTCAGGTTCAAAAAACTGGACTGATGTTAGGCAATTCAACCTAATGTTTTCAACTAATATGGGATCGCTTGCAGAAGGTGCTACCGAAATATTTTTACGTCCGGAAACAGCACAAGGCATTTTTGTAAATTACCTCAATGTGCAAAAAACAGGGAGAATGAAAATTCCGTTTGGTATAGCACAAACTGGTAAAGCTTTTAGGAATGAGATAGTTGCACGACAGTTCATATTCCGCATGCGTGAATTTGAGCAAATGGAAATGCAATTTTTTGTACGTCCAGGCGAAGAAATGAAATGGTACGAATACTGGAAAGAGCAAAGGATGAAGTGGCATTTATCGCTAGGTATTCCTGCTGAAAAATTCCGTTTTCATGATCATGAAAAGCTTGCACATTATGCAAATGCTGCTACTGATGTTGAATTTGAATTTCCATTTGGATTTAAAGAGCTGGAAGGAATTCATTCAAGAACGGATTTTGATCTTAGTGCCCACGAAAAATTTTCAGGTAAAAAGTTGCGATATCATGACCCTGAATTAAACCAAAGCTATGTGCCTTATGTTGTGGAAACTTCCATTGGTTTAGATAGAATGTTTTTGGCAATTATGAGTAATTCATATACCGAAGAAAAACTCGAAGGCGGAACTTCCAGAGTAGTTATGAAACTACCCCCCGTACTAGCCCCATACAAGGTTGCTGTTTTCCCTCTGACTAAAAAAGACGGATTACCTGAAAAAGCGCGTGAAATCATGAACAAGTTAAAGTATGACTACATGTGTTTTTATGAGGAAAAAGATGCTATTGGCAAACGTTATCGTCGTCATGATGCTATTGGAACTCCATATTGTGTTACCGTTGATCATCAAACTTTAGAAGATAATACTGTTACTATTCGCGAACGTGATTCCATGAAACAAGATCGTGTTCCTACTAGTGAAATTACAAGTATTATTGGTACCAGAATGAAAATAGAGTTGTAAAATAAATAGTAATTCAGAGATAGGAAGTGGTTATTAAAGCCATTTCCTCTTTCTAAAATATGTTGCCATACCCCCTCCAATTAGCAACATGGTTGCTATTATTATCCAGAATGTGGAATCGCCCTTTTCTAAGGGCAGCAGTACATTCATTCCATAAAGGCCCGTTAAAAAGGTAAGTGGGAGTATTATTGATGAAATAAGAGTAAGAATCTTCATTATTTCATTGGTGTTGTTTGTCTGCATTGAGTCGAAGGTTGTTGATAAGCCTTCAATTAGCTCACCATAATCTTCGGTCATATCCCACATTTTATTGTAATAATCGAGAATATTACCCCAATAATCTTCCATATTATCAGCAAAACCTTCAACTTTACCCGATTCAAATTTATTAAACACTCTAAGCTGAGGTTTAAACATTGTGTTAATTATGATAATATTTTTTCTTGTAACAGAAAGTCGTTCAATTGTTTTACGTGCTTTTCCACTAAATAATTCGCGATTAATTAACTCCAATTCAAGGCCAATTTTACGTAATATAAATACCGATTCTGTCATTAATTTTTCAAGAATGGTATATAGCAAAGAATCTGATGTTCCAATTTCAAAATCAATCCCTTTGTTATCTTGTTCCTTGGCATCCTTAAACATTTTATCAATTATCCAGTGGGTTTTCCCAACAGTAATTAAAAAATCCTCACCCCAAAAAACTTTCAACTCACGAGGCTTAACAAATAAATCTTTTCGATCAAATACAGGAAAGTGCAAGATTAAAAAATAATAGTCATCATAAATATCAATTTTCGGGCGCTGATTAGTCTCCCTACAATCTTCAATATCTAGCTGGTGAAAATGGAATTTATTTTCAAACTCGTCAAAATCATCTTCATTGGGCTCGTTGATGTGTAACCACCTAAGTCTTCCTATTTTAATTAATTCTCTCACTAATGTTCCTCCAAATATTTACTTCAACCCAAAATTCTAGCGTCAAAAGTAGTGAATTAAATTGGAACTAATACATGCCAACATTATGCTAAAAATACTATTTTTGAAAAAAAAACTGCAAATTTATTTCATATCGTGACTTATTCGACTTCAACAGTATATATAGGTAATGTTGCCCTTGGCGGAAAGAACCCAGTTCGCATCCAGTCAATGACTAATACAAATACATTAGATACTACCGCCACGGTTAATCAAGCAAAAAAGCTGGCATTTGCAGGATGTGATTTTGTTAGGATTACTACCCAAAACATAGTAGAGGCTGAAAATTTGATAAATATTAAAGCCGAGCTCATAAAACAAGGGGTCGATATACCATTAATTGCTGACGTACATTATAATCCTAAAGTAGCTGAGGTTGCAGCTAAAATTGTTGAAAAGGTTCGAATTAATCCTGGTAATTATATAAATAACAATAAGTTATACTCAGGAGCTACAACATTTAATGATATTGACGAATATAACGAGATGGAACAAAACCTTGTGCCATTACTTAAAATTTGTGAACAATATGGAACTGCTATTCGAATAGGTGTAAATCATGGTTCTTTATCAAACAGAATCCTTTACAAATACGGAAATACTGCCCTTGGCATGGTGGAGTCAATAATGGAATTTGTTAGTATTTGTCATCAAAATAAATTTAATAACCTTGTTCTTTCGCTAAAAGCAAGTAATGTAGTAGTAATGATAGAAGCTAATTTATTACTTGTTAAAAAGATGGCTGAAAAAGGGTATAGTTATCCAATTCATTTGGGCGTTACCGAGGCAGGAAGCGAAGAAGAAGGCAGAATAAAGTCAGCGGCAGGCATAGGCTATCTATTAGCACATGGAATAGGTGATACAATACGAGTTTCGCTAACCGAAAATCCAATTGCTGAAATTCCGTTTGCAATTCAGCTTGTTGAATATTATGAAAAAAAGGGAAATAATAATCTAGAACTAAGAAAAGAGATACATCAAATTCATAAGAGCTTATTTACTGTTTCTCCCCCTTTTGTAGTCACATCTGAGATCTCAAAAATATCCGATTTATCTACAATAGATACCAAACTAAACTTTTTGAAACAAGGTGACGAACTAGTGTCAATTTATAAATTGTATTTCCCCGCTATTCCGCACAACCAATTAATAATAAGAGCAACTGTTGATGCATGCAGATTACTAATAGATTATAATATTGATGGTATTTGGATTGATAACAAAGGTGCAACTTCAGCAGACAATCTTGCAAAACTAGCTCTTGCGATTTTGCAAGTTATGGGGTTAAGAGTAACCAAAACAGAATTTACAGCTTGTCCTACATGTGGTAGATCATCAATAAATGTAATTAGCCATCTAAAAAACGTGAAAGAGCTAGTATCACATCTACCAGGACTTAAAATAGCAATTATGGGATGCGCAGTAAATGGCCCCGGTGAAATGGCAGATGCGCATTATGGATGGGTTGGTTCAGGGAAAGGGAAGGTTAATATTTATAAAGGAAAAAGTATTATCCATAAAAATGTAAAACAAGAATTAGCTACAGATTTACTAATAGAGCTTATTAAAGAAAACGGTGACTGGATAAACAAATCGTAGAGAACTAAAATAATATGAGGGGAAGTTTAAAGACGTTGTATTGATTTTGACCTATGGTTAAAAATACAATATAGCATCAGCGAAAATCTGCGCTATCTGCGGGAAATATAAATATTAAAAAAATACTATCTTTGCATTTTAAATAACTCTGCTACCATGAAAGAACTCTTGTCAAACCTAGATAAAGCCTTCGACAATAGAATTAGAATTGGAATAATGTCGATATTACTTAGGGGCAATTGGGTAGACTTTACCACTTTGAGAAATACTTTAAAAGCTACTGATGGTAATCTATCCAGCCATTTAAGTTCGCTTGAGAAACAAAATATGATAAAACTTAAAAAACAATTTATCAATAATCGCCCAAAAACCAGTTATAAAATTTCACGTAATGGATTGCGCAAATTTACGCTACATCTTGACGCACTTGAAGAGTTAATAAAACGATAACTTTAACAAACAAAGTAATTTGTAAATACAACCTCACAGTCAATTCAACCCTTTTAAGAAGTATAAAAATCAACTCCCACTCGCTCAATGTGTTCTAACAAATCTGCATGACGAATATTATAGAAATTAGAAATATCAAAAGTATAAGGCAGCAGTAAGTCATCTAACTGCCAACTCACATCATTAATTAGGGTATGATTAATATTATCACCAACTAAAGTAAGGTCAATATCAGAATTTACTCGGTAATTACCTTTGGCACGAGAGCCATACAAAACCACCTTCTTTATTTCCGAATGCCGTTTAAAAACAGACTGAATTTGCTCAATAATACTATCTTCAAGACCATATTTCATAATTCCTCCGAAAAAAGATTAATATTATCCTTAGATTTTAGTTTTTCCATTGTAGCTTGAAAGTCATTAAATAATGGATAATATTCCTTTATTATACTATTGAATATTTCATGTGCAGTTGCCTCGTCATATGTATGAGAAGTTTGATTTCGGCTTTTAATCATATTCATCCAACCTTGAGCATCCACAATAAGATTTATTTTAAATGCTTCCCTTGTTGCATCTCTTGAACCACCAAGCGTATTATTTCCCTGAAATGAAATATAATCCTTCATTACATTCCAAGCCAACTCATGAGTATATTCAAAACGTTGAATCACACCCTCAATTTCTAATTCTGAAAACACAGGGCCTTTATTAAAAGCAGATGATTTATCCCACCTAGAGGAGGCCAATTCTGCAACTTCTTGAAGCTTTGTAAATGCCCTGTTATAATTTGCAAATCGCTGCTCCCATCTAATATCTTGATTACTCATTCTATTTATATTAAAATATAGTATTCATAACTATTAACTGTACTCACAATCATACCCATACACCATAATATATTTGCGATACAAAAAACTACCTACCAACTAATCTCATGCACTTCAAACCCTGTTGATTGGTATTCGCTTATTGCTATTCTCTTTGATTCAGTAGCTTTTGGCTTTGTTCTAAAACCATTTTCTATCATGTTTGCCTGGTCAAATTTATACCAATTTGGGTATTTCTCATGAATTATTTTATTAAATTTTTTCTGCAATTCATACTGTACTGTCTGTTTTTTAATGGGACTAAAAAACACGTGGTAACTATCTTTACCTTCGCCATATAAGTCACAATAACACGAAGCAAAAACATAATAATAAACTTTTTTTGGTAAAGGTGTAACAACTACTGAGTTATTCCAAATATCATCCGATCTAGTTTTTTTTCGAACGGTATCAGTACGAATGGGATCATTTCTATAAACTCTTGAAATAAATTCATAATTGTTGGACATACCCGAAATTAGAATATCCAAATCACCATCATTATCATAATCGCCCCAGTGCCCATCACTCATGTATAAACCAATAACCTCGGCATTAATATCTGTAAAAAAGCCATCCCTATCGTTACGATACACTTTCGAAACAGGACCAACGCTACTTTCGCCTGTTAGTAGCAAATCAATATCCCCATCATGATCCATATCGCCCCAATCAACCGAACCCGACCTAACAGGAATAAAATTTGGAAACGACTGCGAAAACCCGTCATAACTATCATTGGAATACAATCTGCTTTCAATCCTACCAGTTTGTGTTTCGCCAACTATTACAAAATCAAGATCTCCGTCATTATCATAATCACCCCAGGCTATGTCGCTTAGTTTCAAATCTATAAATCCAATATTTATATTGTTAAAAATGCCCTTATCATTACTAAATAACTCGGTAATAACCTTACCAGAGCTTTCGCTACCGCTCAAAATTACATCTAAATCTCCATCATTATCATAATCAGCCCAACGCCCAACACCATACGAAATGCCGGGTAATCTGGCGCCAATATCAACAAATCTATTATTTAGGTCGTTTCTGTAAATTCTACTTGCCGAACCATTTTTTGTATAACCGGTAATTAATAAATCATAATCACCATCGCCATCATAATCACCCCATTCCACCGATCCATCACGAAAACCGGGTATTGAGAGAGGCACACGCTTAAAATTTGCTGTCCTGTTATTATTGTAAAGGTACGAAATCAGCTTGCCATCAGCTGTTTCACCAATTATAAAAAGATCTTCAATGCCATCATTATTGTAATCTGCCCAATCAAAATCGCCCCTAAATACATTAATTACAGGCGAATACACCTCTGTAAACCTATCTCTTTTAATGTTTTTATAAAGTTTAGAGCTAATTCCGTGGCTCGATTTATTGTAAAAATCGCCAGTCACAAAAATATCAATCACACCATCCTCATTATAATCAATCCAGTTACTGGCACTTTCGCTAACACCCGTAAGCCCGGCTTTAATATCCGTAAAACTTTGTCCAAAAACATAAAAAGTATGAGAAAATACAACAATAAATACTGTTAGCAATTTCATAAATATAATTTTTTACAATATTATTCAAATTATCAATAGCAAACAAACACGCAAATTGCAATTAAGTTATATTTTAATATTTTCTGCCTCAATAAAGAAAAAAACAATTCAATTTATTTATCGGTAATATGGAATTATAATTGGTATTTCCAACAAAAAAACCAACAGCCAATTCAACTAGCTACCACTGCAATCCTTGCCGCGGGCAAATCCGTTGATTATGGCAACTTCTTAGCTATTTAATTCACTTATTAGTAAAAAAAACTATTTTTGTATTGATATCCATCAAACTCATTAACAATTGTTCAATAATACTTTCAAATACATCAGGTTATTTTACATATCAATATTTGTTTTAATTACAAACTATGGTAGTTCTCAAAATATTATCGACAGCCTCAAAATAGAACTTAAAGATTCTAAATCAAATTACAATGAGATTAATACTTTATTAATTATTGGGAAACAATATTTTAATATAAACTCTGATTCATCCATTGTATACGTTAATAAGGCTGCTGCCAGGTTAAAAGAAAATCCATATCCATTTCTAAGTGGAAATTATCATGAAGTATATGGGCAGTACTTAGAAAGAGGTAATAAATATAGCGAGGCTATTACTGAGTACGAAACTGCTATTAGCTACTATACTGATTTAGACAGCATATCTGATATTCCTATTCTTTATAATTTTATTGCAATGTCCTATAAGGGGTTAATAGAATACGATTCTGCACTTTCATATTTTCAACTTTCGATACAATTAACTGATACAGTTAAAAACCCATCACTTCAAGCTGCTAATTATAATAATTTAGCCATTTTATACAATCAAATAAACCAGCCTGATAAAGCTCTCATTAATTATTTAACTGCATTAACAATATTTCGAAGATTAAATCAGTTTAAGGAGGCTGCCATTACATTAAATAATATCGGTCTTGTTAATATGGATTTGGGTAATACCGAAAAAGCAATAGTTTGTTTTGAAGAAGCTATCCAATATAGTAAAGATAGTGATGATAATTACAATTTATGCATGAGTTATAACAGTATTGGCATAACATATAAAGATTTATCTGATTTCGAAAAAGCCAGATATTATTTGATTGAAGCCTGTAAATTAGCAGAGGAAGCAGGGTTTAGAGGGTTGGTAGCTCAATCAAGTGCTAATTTGGGTGTAGTGTGTGAGCGTACTCTCGATTTTGATTCAGCATTATTCTTCTATAATAAATCGCTAGTTATTTGTATTGAAATTGGAATTATTCAAGGTGAAATTATAAACTATATCAACATAGGCGATGTTTATATGAAAATAGGAAATTATGATGATGCTGAGACATATTTATTGAAATCATTAGAATTATCAAATAAATCTAACATAAGCACCTTTCTTATTGACATATACAAATCACTTTTTGAATCCCATCAATTATCAGGTAATTATAAAAAATCTGTTGATTACTTTAACCTATATGATGCATTAAAGGATAGTCTTGATATAATTGAACAAACCAGACAACTTAATGAGCTTCAAACAAAATACGAGACCGAACAAATGGATCGTGAAAACCAACAGTTGAAAGACAAGAATAAGATAAATGAATTGATAATACTGAGGCAACGTGTTGTTATGATTACTACTTTACTAATTATTGTTTTAACTATAATAATTATAATATTACTAATAATTACAAAGGCTAAAAGAAAAAAAAGTATTGCTTTACTCCAAGAAAAGAACAAACAAATTGAGGATAAATCTCTCCAACTAAAAGAGTCGAACGAAACAAAAGACAAGCTCTTTTCAATTATTGCACACGACCTAAGAAGCCCATTTAGTTCATTACTTGGTTTTTCATCACTTCTTAATGAAGAAGTTGAGTTGGATAACTACAGTAATATTAAATCATACTCAAAACATTTACTAAATATCTCAAGCAGTGCATACGAGTTAGTTGATAATTTACTCAATTGGGCAAGGTTACAACAAGCAATGATCAAACCAGAAATCACATCAATTTCGCTTAACGAACTAGCTAAAAATACTATTAGAGCATTACTACCTAAAGCCGAGGAAAAGCAAATTTTAATTGAAGTAAGTATATATTCTAAAATAAAGGTTAATTGCGATAGCAATATGCTTATGGTAGTTTTAAGAAATTTAATAAGCAATGCCATTAAATTCACACCAAAAAATGGTATTATTGAGGTGGGTTGTAACGAAAAAACAAGCTATTATGAAATCTTTGTTAAAGATAATGGATCTGGTATTAATCCAAATATAAAAGACAACCTTTTTAAGAATATTACTGGTATTTCTACTTCGGGTACTGATGGTGAAAGTGGATCAGGACTAGGTTTATTGTTAGTTAAAGATTTTGTTAATAAACTTGGAGGAAAAGTTTGGGTCGATAGTAAACCTAATGAGGGTAGTACATTTAGTTTTACCATTCCAAAAAATTAAAACCCACCAGAAGTAATTTTACGTCTATAAACATTGCCTTCTTTAGTTAAAGCAACAACCCATCGATCTTTTAGATATAAAAAGATAACCGCATAGCCATCAAATTCAGGCTCTTGCATTTCGGCAGCTTTTGTTAGTGTAGCTCCCTGGTAATCATCTAATATTGTTGAAGTTACTATTTGAGGAAGGGCATCGATTGAGATAAACTTAACTGTAAATATCCAATTTGCTTTGAAATCATATTTTGTTAGCAGACTGTCGGCACCAACTGTATACTTAGCTGTCCATTCTTTTTCTCTCTCCCCTTCTCCACTCCATTTTACTTCCATGGCTTGTGGCGCACGCTGCTCTAATGCCTTCTTTATTTTTCTTGGTGGATTTGATTGAGAAAAAGCAGTTGGAATAATTAATATAAGCGATATAAAAAGAAGAATATTTTTCATGATTTTGTGAATATGTTTTAGGTCGACAAAAATAGGTTTATTCGGCAAGCTATACTATTTTAGTAATTAAATTATTTTTGTTCTTTTGTAACATACCGTACTTAGTTCACCTTAAAATTACAAATTTTCTAGAGTTTTATTAGAAATATTATATTAGTTTTGGAGATAATGATTTTAAAGCTTTTTATAGTAAGCACAATTGTATTTATTTTTAATATTCCGTTTGGATATTGGCGAGCTAACGTTAAAAAGTTTTCTTTGCAATGGATACTTGCAGTACATATTCCTGTCCCCTTTATTATTGCCCTTCGAATTTTTGGTTCAATAGGATTTGCCTGGTACACATATGTATTTTTGGTTGGTGCCTTTTTTACCGGCCAGAGTTTTGGTGCGTACTTATTGAAGAGGAAAAAACATAACAACCATCAAGCATCATCATGTTTAGTAATGGATATTGTACGCAGGATTAAAAATCAAATGAATATAATGTTGTAATTTAGTTTTTTCACAAACCCCAAACCCGTCTGGTTTTTCCCATTTTTTAATGTTGAATATTGAACACCGAATATCGAATGCTGAATTGAGTTCAAAGCTTCATTCAATATTCGATATTCAGCATTCAATATTCGATATTTATTAAGTTTTTGTCATTTCACTATGTGTGCCTATTTCCACATGGGTCTTGTCATGATGTAAACCCGTCTGGTTTTTCCCCACCAGCCGGGTTGAAAAATGTTAAACTGAACGTGATAATTAAAACATTACTTATTCAATCATGTTAATTTTCAATAGTCCTTGTCAGTCACAATAATCAACGGCAGAACTCTCAGGCATAATACAAAAATATGAAACATTTCTTGTAATAACTAAAATCATAATTGACATAAAACCACTTTTATTCAGTCTCATTATGAATTATAAAAATATTCATGATTTATTAGATTATTACAATTAAAAATACTTTACTTTTGTGAAATAATTAACAATACGTAAATAAATATGGAACTATCACATATAGAGCATATTGGCATAGCAGTTAAAAATCTTGATGAGGCAATTAAATACTACGAGAACACCTTGGGATTAACTTGCTATGCAATTGAGGAAGTTGCCGACCAAAAAGTAAAAACAGCATTTTTTAAAATAGGTCAAACTAAAATAGAGTTACTAGAAAGCACTGACCCTGAAGGACCAATTGGTAAGTTTATTGAAAAACGTGGTCAGGGTATTCATCATATGGCATTTGCCACAAATAACATCAAAGAGTCGCTCAAAGAAGTAGAGGAAAAAGGAGTTAGGTTAATCGACAGTACCCCACGTAAAGGTGCCGAAGGTTTAGACATTGCATTCCTGCATCCAAAATCAACATTTGGTGTGCTAACCGAATTCTGCCAAGACAAAAATAAATAACTAAAAAATACAACAGAGCAGGAAGCAACTACCTTCCACATCCTAAAAAATATTCCCATGACAATTGAAGATAATATCAGTCATCTTCTGGCAAAGCGCGAAGAAGCAAAGCTAGGTGGTGGTGAAAAAAGAATTGAAGCGCAGCACAAAAAGGGCAAGTTAACTGCTCGTGAGCGCATTGACTTATTACTTGACCAAGGTAGTTTTGAAGAGTATGATATGTTTGTTACCCATCAAACTCATGCATTTGGCATGGAGAAACAAAAAATACTCACCGATGGAGTAGTTACAGGTAATGGTACAATTGATGGTAGAGTAGTTTATGTTTTTTCGCAAGATTTTACAATTTTCGGAGGGTCGCTATCCGAAACATATGCTAAAAAAATATGTAAGATAATGGACCAGGCTATGAAAGTTGGAGCTCCTGTTATCGGGATCAATGACAGTGGTGGTGCTCGCATCCAAGAAGGTGTTAAAAGTCTTGCAGGCTATGCCGAAATATTTCAGCGTAATATTATGGCTTCGGGTGTAATACCTCAAATATCTGCAATTTTTGGCCCATGTGCCGGAGGTGCTGTTTATTCGCCAGCCCTTACCGACTTTATTGTAATGAGTGAAGAAAATAGTTACATGTTTGTAACCGGCCCTAAGGTTGTAAAAACAGTTACAGGCGAAGATATTACCACCGAAGATTTAGGTGGTGCTGATGTTCATGGTAAAAAGTCAGGAGTATCGCATTTTATTGCCGAAGATGAACAAGAAGGTATGATGCTAATTAGGAAAATGCTTTCGTACATGCCTCAAAATAATTTAGAAGATCCAATTATTACTGAATCTACCGATCCTATTGACCGGAAAGAGGACCTATTAAATGATATTATTCCTGTTAGTCCAAGTCAACCCTACGATGTTAAAGACGTAATACACTCAATTGTTGACTATGCTGAATTTTTAGAAGTACAGAGGCACTACGCACAAAATATTGTAACTGGTTTTGCAAAATTTAATGGGAGGCCTGTTGGTGTTGTGGCAAATCAGCCAAGCTTTTTAGCAGGAGTGCTTGATATTAACTCATCGCGTAAAGCAGCCAGGTTTGTACGCTTTTGCGATGCATTTAATATTCCAATAGTTACACTTGTTGATGTTCCGGGATTTTTACCTGGAAGCGCACAAGAATTAGGTGGAATAATTATTCATGGTGCAAAATTACTTTTTGCCTATGGTGAAGCAACGGTTCCTAAAATAACAATCACCCTACGAAAATCATATGGTGGTGCTCACGATGTAATGGGGTCAAAACAACTTCGTGGTGATGTAAATTATGCATGGCCATCTGCCGAAATAGCAGTAATGGGACCAGCAGGTGCTGTGGAAGTTATGGAAGGCAAAAACATCTTAAAAATTGAAGATCCTGACGAACGTGCTAAGTACATCAAAGAAAAAGAGGATGATTACAGACGGAAATTTGCGAATCCATATGATGCAGCAAGTTATGGCTATATCGATGATATTATTGAACCAAGAAATACACGGTTTAGAATAATTAGGGCACTACAAACTTTGGCATCTAAAAAAGATACAAATCCTCCTAAAAAACATTCTAATATACCATTATAATTTCAAAATTATGGAATCATTGTTTATTTTACAATCCGTTGTATCACAAGCTGTTGAAATTGCAATAATTGGCTATGTAATAGTTTTTACGGCATTGCTTCTTCTATATATAATATTTACATATCTGGCAAAAGCACTCATCTGGCAAAACAAACGTAAGCTAAATAAATTAAATGCATCAAAAGAGCTTAAAGACGAAGACTTGGTGATTAGCGGCGAAGTTGCTGCAGCTATATCATTGGCAATTTACCTATGTCGTGATTTACATGATAACGAAAGTGATGTTATAACAATTAAAAAAGTATCAAAGACATACTCACCTTGGAGCTCGAAAATTTACGGAATGCAATTTTTTAACAGATAAAATCATAACAATTCACAAAACCATGATATGAGTTAACCAATAATACTATTATCTATCATCCTACATATTGGTTCTTGCATCTTGGCTCAACATATAAATAAATGAAAAGTTTTAAATTTACCATTAGGGGAAATGAATACGAAGTTGATATAAAAAGTTTTGAAGACGGAATAGCAAAACTTGACGTAAATGGCACTTCGTATAATGTTGAACTACATAAAGATGAACAGGTAGCTAAAACCCCAATACTGCAACGTTCGGCAATCACAAATCCGCATAGTGCACATAAAATAAAAAAAGCTGGCGGTAATATTTTTAAAGTAGTAGCTCCATTACCCGGAATAATAATGCAACTATTAGTTAAAGAAGGCGATGAAGTAAAAAAGGAAGAAAACCTACTAATTTATGAAGCTATGAAAATGGAAAACAAACTACTTTCAGAAAAAACAGGAACTGTTAAATCTACAAAAGTTAGTGTGGGAGATAATGTGCTTCAGGGTGACGTATTATTAGAAATTGAAATCAGTTAAATAGCAACACAATGAATTTGCAAAGGAAAGCTTATACAGTTTTTGGAATAATTGCCCTACTCGCTGTACTTAATTTGGTTGTTTTTAATACTAATAGTTACGCTGACGAAAACAATAATGGTAATAATATTATTGAGAGAATAGACGCAAGTGATTCATCATCTAGTATTTTTGATGGAATAATGAAGTTTATTAACTTCACTGGTTTTCGTAATGCCACCCCCGGTCATCTTATTATGCTTGTTGTTGGATTAATATTTATTTATCTGGCTATAAAATACGATTATGAGCCGTTATTATTAATTCCCATTGGGGTTGGCGTAATACTCGGGAATATTCCATTTTTTCAGGATGGAGGTGTTAATCTTCAGGTTGGAATTTATCAGGAAGGAAGTGTACTAAACTTTTTATATTTTGGTGTAGTTAAAGGTATTTATCCACCGCTAATTTTTCTTGGTATTGGTGCCATGACAGACTTTTCGTCACTTATTTCAAACCCACGATTAATGTTGCTTGGGGCTGCTGCTCAGGTTGGTATTTTTTTAACATTTATTGGTGCTATTTATCTTGGTTTTAATATGCCCGAGGCTGGAGCAATTGGAATTATTGGTGGTGCCGATGGTCCAACAGCTATATTTCTATCTTCAAAATTAGCAAACGGAGGCATTATAAACGGTATTCAAACACAAAATTTAATTGGCCCTATCGCCATTGCAGCATATTCATATATGGCTCTTGTTCCGGTTATACAACCTCCAATTATGCGATTGTTAACTGGCAAAAAGGAGCGAGTTATACGTATGAAACCCCCCCGCGCAGTTAGCAAGCAGGAAAAAATGATTTTCCCGGTTGTAGCTCTTATTCTTACATGTTTTATTTCACCTGGAGCGCTACCATTGTTAGGTATGCTATTTTTTGGAAACTTACTTAAGGAAAGTGGTGTAACAAAACGATTAGCCGACACTGCACGAAATTCACTTATCGACATTGTAACAATATTGTTAGGCTTAACAGTTGGTGCATCAACACAGGCGGATGTATTTTTAACCAAAGAATCAATACTAATATTTGTTTTGGGAGCTTTATCCTTTATTGTGGCAACTGCTGGTGGCGTAATCTTCGCCAAGGTTATGAATCTATTTTTGAGTGATGACAATAAAATAAACCCTTTGGTTGGAGCTGCAGGAGTTTCTGCAGTACCTGATAGCGCAAGAGTTGTTCAGGTTGAAGGACTAAAGTACGACCCTACAAATCACTTACTTATGCATGCAATGGCGCCAAATGTTTCGGGTGTTATTGGCTCAGCTGTGGCAGCTGGTGTTATGATGAGCTTTTTGATGTAGTATACACAAATTATAGCATAGCCTATTTTTTAATTACTTTTGCGGATAGTAATAAATATTATTTATGATAATAAACTCTCCCAAAAATATAGCTCTAATTAATGCATTTGTTGTATCACTAATATCAGGAATCACTTTTATTTTATTTATTATTTCTGGCAGTCAAGTGAGTATAATTTCTATTGCCGCTTATATTGTAATTGTTTTCATTTCTTCCTATGTTTTTATAAACTTTAGTTTAAATAGGTTTTTTAACGAAAAAATCAAAGTTATTTACAAAACCATTGGTCAGTTAAATCCAAAAGCTGATGATGACGCGTCTGACAAAGGCAAAGGTGATGTTCTTGAAATTGTTAATCAGGTTGTGTTAAGGTGGAGTAAGGAGAAGAAAAAGGAGATTGACGAACTAAAAGAAATGGCAGCCTATCGTCGTGAGTTTTTGGGTAATGTTTCGCATGAGCTTAAAACTCCAATCTTTAATATTCAAGGCTATGTGCACACCTTGCTTGAGGGCGGATTAAATGACGATGCAATAAACAGGAAGTTTTTAAAAAAGTCGGTTAAAAGTATTAATCGTATGATTGTACTTGTTAAAGATCTTGAAGAGATAAGTAGGCTGGAATCAGGCGAGCTACATTTAAAAGAAGAGAGTTTTAATCTGTATGCATTAACCAGGGAAGTGATTGAGTTTATGGAGCACAAAGCTTCCGAAAATAACACAGTTATCACTATAGTTACTTCCTTGCCAAAGTCGTCACGAGCCAAGGCTGATAAAAAACGCATACGCCAGGTGCTGATTAATTTGATTGACAATGCCATAAAATATGGTAATAATAAAGATGGGCAAATAAGAGTTTCGTTTTACAATTTTCATGATAATTACCTTGTGGAAGTTAGGGATAATGGAATTGGGATACCAGAAGATAATATAAAGAGAGTTTTTGAGAGGTTTTATCGTACCGATCAGAGCAGGTCGCGCGATAAAGGTGGCACTGGCTTAGGCCTTGCCATTGTAAAGCATATTATTGAAGCTCACCGACAAACAATAAGTGTTAGGAGTAATATTGGAGAAGGGACTACTTTTTCGTTTACTTTAAAAATGGGGTAGGGGCTTATAATAAATTGTTAATTTGCTGTAAATTATAGTCAACACTTAGACGCAATGGGTTGAAATGAATAGTTAAGAAATGGCATCGGTGCTAAATGTTGCTCCAAATAGTATTAAAAGTTCGCGTTATAGGTTAAAGAAAAAACTAGGGCTTGATGTGGAGGCTATTTTGGAGGAGTTTATAAGGGGTGCTTAAGGAGTTATACTAACTAAACATTAAAATATGAATAATATTAAACTTAGTGATAAATTAACCTTATCAAGAATAATACATGGGTATTGGAGGCTCGATAGTTGGAATTATTCTAATAATGAAATTATTAACCTAATAAATCAATGTGTTGATATTGGAGTAACATCATTTGACCATGCTGATATATATGGAAATCATTCAAACGAACTTATTTTTGGGGATGCCCTTAAAAAGATAAGTGGCGTTAGAAATAAAATACAGATTATTACAAAATGCGGTATCAAAATTGCATCAAACAAATTTCCCGACAGAAACATTGGTACATACGATTATAGTTATGATCATATTATATCGTCAGTAGAGCAATCGCTGAAGAACTTCAACACCGATTACATTGACTTACTGTTATTACACAGGCCTGCACCACTACTTAACCCGCACGAAGTGGCAAAAGCTTTTACTCATCTAGAGAAAAGTGGTAAAGTTTTAAATTTTGGGGTTTCAAATTTCACTCCTGAGCAATATTCAATGCTTCAAAAATTTACAGATCAGAAACTAGTTACAAATCAGGTAGAAATTTCGCCATATTGCATAGAGCACTTTAACAACTACAACATGGATTTCTTTATAAAAGAACAAATTAAACCCATGTCGTGGTCGCCATTAGCAGGTGGAAAACTGCTGTTACCAACTGATGCAAAAAGCAGAAGAATAAATAAAGTACTATCAGAAATATCTGCAGAACTGAGTATTAAAAACATTGATACAATAATTTACAGCTGGCTACTAAAACACCCTGCAGGCATAATGCCAATTGTAGGAAGTAGTAAAATAGAAAGAGTTAAAAATGCAGTTGAAGCACTTAATATTGAAATTTCGGATGAGCAGTGGTATAGAATATATACTGCTTCAACAGGTGCTGGATTACCGTAAAAACAATGGTGGATAGTTCCCCTTTTTGGTGGTCTGAAAATCGTACACTATGTTCATCCCTTCAACATTTTTCAGTTGTTCGCTATATGCTAAATCATAATCTTTACAATAAATACTATTTTTCCGCGATTGATTTTCCGTATACTTTTTTTAAAATGATTTCTAATAAAGGAAAAACTTTTGAACCTAGAAAAAAAGCCCCTGAAACAAATCAGAGGCTTAAAAAAGACCAAAAATCCTACCTTTTAGTTATTTATTTTTAAGTTCTTTAATTTCTTTCTCCAATTTTATAATTTTATTGGCCAGCTCTTCAATCATTTGTTGTTGTTCCTGCATCCCTTTAACCAATGGCACAACAAATTCAGAATAGCGTAATCCATAATAGTCATTTTCGTTTTTAGGGACATCTACTCCACTAAACTCATAACCTATGGAAGTTGCAGTTTGTTCTATTTCTTGTGCAATAAATCCAGAGTAAGTTTTTCACTATTTCTGTTATTGGCCTCTTCTGTTTTTAGTCCTGCAGATTCACCATGGCTAGTTTTATCAATTTTATAGGTTACGGGCC
>Ga0307989_1000736_pt1 | contig 19564 bp, 22 predicted proteins | sample EllFjometagen185_FD_203164 | JGI IMG/M metagenome (GOLD analysis project Ga0307989, IMG submission 203164) | Marine microbial communities from Ellis Fjord, Antarctic Ocean - #185 | ecosystem: Environmental > Aquatic > Marine > Unclassified | place: Southern Ocean | collected 2014-10-08
CAAGACCTTCTCCTACCAAACCTCGCTGCATTGCATCTGGTTTGAATATTACCAACGTTTTTTCAATCATTTTTTATAAAAAAGAGACGCGCCAATAATGACACGCCTCTGGTTTTTTTCAAATTTTTTGAAACTAGAAAACGAGATCGTCTCCTGCTGGCTCTACTGGAGCCTCTTCTGTAGCCTCTTCTTTAGCAACTGTTTCTTCTGCTTTTGTAGCCTCTTCATATTGACGAGGCGTAAGAACAATCATGTCTTGGGCTACAATTTCTGTACGGTAGTGTTTTATACCCGCATCATCTTCCCAGCTACGAGTCTGTAAACGTCCTTCAAAGAAAACTTTGGTTCCTTTTTTTAGAAGTTGCCCCGCTAATTCTGCTAGTTTTCCCCAACACACTACGTTGTGAAACTCTGCTTCTTCGCGTACTTCACCTGAAGAATCACGAAACCGTCTATTTGTTGCTACTCCAATAGTAGTAACAGGCTGTCCGGCCTTTGTTTGTCGTATGTCAGGATCTCGCGTTACATTACCGATAACCTGTGCCTTGTTTAAGAAATTCATTTTTGATTAATTAGAAAATGGGAAAGACATCTCTAATTCTAGTAATCATTTTTTCCTATGCAACTTTTTTTATGTATTTCTTCATGCATTTTTCATTTTTGTATGACTTCTTCACTATCTGGAATTATAGAAAAAAAGAGAATGTTCTTTTGACAAACTGTCGAAGCTTCGTAAAATCCTCGCGAACTTACTTTTTAACCGTATTGTGCGATGCAAAAAACGTACGAAAATATCGAATCCATTGCTGGACCAATTTTGGTGGTGGACGGCGTCGAGGGCGTCAAATATGAAGAGCTTGTTGAAGTAACCACTTCTACAGGTGAAAAACGAATGGGAAAGGTTTTGGAAGCTGATGGTAGTCGAGCCATGGTCCAAATGTTTGAGTCTACTCAGGGACTTGCAACAGATAGCCTAAAAGCAAAATTTACTGGGAAAGTAGCGCAGCTTGGAGTTTCTCCTGACATGTTAGGACGAATCTTTAATGGTGCAGGAAAGCCAATTGACGGAGGAGTTGAAGTATTAGCTGAAAAAACAGTAGATATTTCAGGAATGGCTATTAATCCATACTCACGAAGCTTCCCTTCTGACTTTATTCAGACAGGAATTTCATCGCTTGATGTGATGAACACGCTCGTGCGAGGACAAAAATTGCCGATTTTCTCTGGTTCTGGTTTGCCACACGCTGAACTAGCAACACAGATTGCTCGTCAAGCAAAAGTGAACGATGGATCAAAATTTGCCGTAGTATTCGGAGCAATGGGAGTTACGTTTGAAGAAGGAATGTTCTTTCAACGTGAATTTGAGCGCACTGGTGCTATTGAAAACGCAACATTGTTTATTAATACAGCAGCTGACCCCGTGGTTGAACGAATTTCTGTTCCACGAATGGCTCTCTCATATGCTGAGTATTTGGCTTTTGAAAAAGACATGCACGTGCTTGTGATTTTGACAGATATGACCAACTACGCTGAGGCGTTACGAGAAGTATCTGCTGCACGTAAAGAGGTTCCAGGACGACGTGGTTATCCAGGATACTTATATACTGACCTTTCTACTATCTACGAACGAGCAGGTCGAATCAAAACAGCAAAAGGTTCTGTGACACAGATGCCAATCTTATCTATGCCAGAGGACGATATTACTCACCCAATTCCAGATTTGACTGGATATATTACTGAGGGACAGTTTGTACTTGACCGAGGACTCTATCAAAACAAAATTTTGCCTCCGGTGAATGTATTGAAATCACTCTCTCGTCTTGCTGGTGCAGGAATGGGAGAAGGAAAAACTCGTGAAGATCACTCAAAATTGAAAGATCAATTATTTGCGTGTTATGCTCGTGGTAAAGATGTTCGAGAATTAGCAGTGGTGCTTGGAGAAAGCTCACTTTCTGACTTGGATAAAACATACTTGAACTTTGCTAACCGATACGAAACAGAATTCCTCGGACAAGGATTCCAGGAAGAACGAACAATTCTTGAATCACTTGATCTTGGATGGAAACTCCTTCAAATGTTTCCTATCACTGAATTGAAACGTATTAATCAAAAAACATTGGATGCATATCATCCTGATTTGAAAGGAAAGAAATAATTCTTTTTTAAAAACTAGAAACTAAATCCCTGCCCCGCATTCCGGAGCGGGGATTTTTTATTATAGAAAACTTTACCTTGCAAAATCATCATGTATCACGATAATATCGGCGATTTACTTGCTGAAATGATTCTCATCCTTACCTCTCGATTCCGTGAAGAAGTAGCCCGTGGAATGGAAGAATCTGCTGTTGAAGTGTTAAAGAAGAATAATGAACCATATGAAATTATTGAAGTGGGAGGCGCAGTAGAATTACCACTGGCTGCTCAACATTTTATCCGCACACGAAAGCCTGACGGGGTCATTGCTCTTGGATGTGTAATTAAAGGAGAAACTGATCATTACGATTGGGTATGGAAAAGCTGCATGCAAGGACTTACTCGCGTTGCTCTTGATGAATCTACTCCTATCATGCATGGAATTCAGATATCTCATTCCCTTGAATTAGCCATGGAACGTCGTCACAAAGGAGCTGAATACGCAGATACAGCGCTTAAAATGAAATCTTTACTCAAAACATGAATTCTCTTCCCCTCTCCGAAATATGTGAAAAGTTCTCTCAAGGAGAATTTGTAATCGTCTGGGACGAAAAACGCGAAGTAGAAGGCGATTTTTTCCTTTTGGCAAAACATGCCACCCCTGAGAAAGTAAATTTCTTATTGAAAAATGGAGGAGGACTTCTCTGTATTTCTATTGAAAAAGAAGATGCCGAACGATTAAAACTACCCTTAATGGTAGAAAATAACGAAGAACAGTTTGCCACAAACTTTACGGTTACTATAAATGCCAAACATGATGTTTCTTCTGGGATTTCTGCCGCAGATAGAGCCAAAACGATCCAATTACTCGGTGATCCTGACACAACTGCCGACCACTTTGTTCGTCCCGGACATGTATCACCTCTTCAAGCACAATCTCCAGATGTTCGTTGGGGACACACCGAGGCCGCGGTAACATTAGCAAAAAAATGTGGAGCACATCCTGCTGTATTAATTTGTGAAATTTTGAATGAAGCAGGAGAAAAAGCTTCTCGAGAAGAACTCATTGCCCTCGCAAAAAAGTTTACCATTGCAACGACAACACTCGAAAATCTGCGCCAACTTACAACGTGAAGGTTTAATGGAAAAGTCAACCAAAAACAAAACAAAACAGGATTGACTTCAGATAAAAAGCTGCTTTACATATTTCTATAGAAAATCAACACCATTTCTCTTGACCCCACTAAATATTGGGGGCAGAATTCAAATCCAACACAACATGTTGTGTATGGAGCAATTTTAATAAAACGAGCAAAAGTACTCAAAAACACCCTAACATTCCTCTTTTCAAATGATTTTCAAAGTTCAAAAACGCACAGGAGAAATCGTAGATTTCAAGCCAGAAAAAATTCAAAAAGCTCTTTGGGCTGCCGCCCAAGCAATTGGAGGAACCAATGAAGAATTGTCTAAAGAAATCACTGAACGAATCGTAGAATATATTGATACACAATATAAGGACAAAATTCCAAGCGTAGAACAAGTACAAGATTCTGTAGAAAAAGTTTTGATCGAAGAGGGACACGCTCAAACAGCAAAATCATATATCTTGTATCGAGAGCGTCGCAGCCAAGTTCGTGAGGACAAGAGTGTGGTAGTGAATGTAGGAAACACGATTGGTGAATATTTGAACAAACTCGACTGGCGAGTAAACGCAAACTCAAACCAAGGATACAGCCTCGGAGGAATGGTGCTCAATACATCAGGAAAAGTGACAGCCAACTACTGGCTCAGTCACATCTACCCTCGAGAATGTGGAGATGCACACCGAAATGGAGACTTTCACATCCATGATCTAGATATGTTTTCTGGATATTGTGCAGGATGGTCTCTTCGAGCATTACTAGAAGAAGGATTTAATGGAGTACCAGACAAAACCGAATCAAACCCCCCCCAACACCTCACTACTGCTGTGAGTCAAATGGTAAATTTCCTTGGAACACTACAAAACGAATGGGCTGGAGCACAAGCCTTCTCTAGTTTTGACACGTACATGGCACCTTTTGTGAAGAAATTTGAAGTAGCACTGGAAAAAGAAATTGATGAATCTGGATATTTCTCATTTAAAAACGACAAAGAAAAAAAGAAATATATTTATGACAAAACTTACAAACACGTATTGCAAAACATGCAGTCATTCGTGTTTAACTTAAATGTTCCATCACGTTGGGGAACACAGACTCCATTTACAAACGTGACACTCGATTGGGAATGTCCTGATGATTTGAAAAAGAAACGATTAAAAATTGGTGGAAAAACGTATGACTATACATTCGAAGACTGTCAGCCAGAAATGGATATTGTAAACAAAGCATTCATTGAAGTAATGACTGCCGGAGATGCAAAAGGTCGTGTCTTTACTTTCCCTATTCCAACCTACAACATTACAAAAGATTTCAAATGGGAAGACCAAAAAACAGAATCCTTGTTTGAAATGACTGCTAAATACGGAATGCCGTATTTCCAAAACTTTATTAATTCTGACCTCGATCCTGGAGACGTACGATCAATGTGTTGTCGACTACAACTCGACATGAAAGAATTGAAAAAACGAGGAGGAGGACTCTTCGGGTCAGGAGAAATGACCGGGTCTATCGGAGTAGTCACGGTTTCTCTTCCACGAATTGGATACGAATACAAAGGCAACAAAGAAGAATTCTTAAAACGAGTAGAACATCTCATGTTCTTGGCTCGAACATCATTAGAATTGAAACGAGTAGAAGTTCAGAAATGGATTGATCGCGGACTTTTCCCCTACACAAAACGATATCTTGGAAAACTAGACAGCCACTTCTCTACCATTGGACTTAATGGAATGAACGAAGCTATCCGAAATTTCACAGATGACAAACACGATATTACTGATAAATGGGGACAAGCTTTTGCAGAAGAAGTTTTGGACTTCATGCGAGATAAACTTGTAGTATTTCAGGAAGAAACAGGACACTTATATAATCTGGAAGCAACTCCAGCCGAAGGCACTACATACCGATTTGCTCGTGAAGATAAAAAACGGTTCCCTGAAATTATTCAGGCAGGAACTCCTGAAGCACCGTACTATTCTAACTCTTCACAGTTGCCGGTAGAATACACGGCTGATGCTTTTGAGGCCTTGGAATTACAAGATAATCTTCAGAAAAAATATACTGGAGGAACAGTTCTTCACTTATACATGGGAGAACGTATTTCTAATGCTGAGGCTTGTAAACAGTTAGTGAAAAAAGTGTTTACTAAATTCAAACTTCCTTATATCACCGTTACTCCAACATTTTCAATTTGTCCAAAACATGGATACCTTGCTGGAGAACATGACTATTGTCCGAAATGCGATGCTGAACTGGGCATTGATATAGAGAAACACGGAGGAAAATCCGATAATGAAACACGAAAGAAATTCGATTCTCGTCGCCAGGAAACAATTCAAAAAGCTTCCGAAAAATGTGATAAAAAGTGTTCTCACGTGTCATAGGCAAAAAAAAATTGCCCATCCTGTTCAAAAAATTTATACTTAATTTCCTAACCTTTTTTACCACCATGAGCAACTATAAATGCTCGGCTTCAGACCACAACGATAACCGCACTAAATGCGAAATATGGACTCGTGTTATGGGATATCACCGACCAGTTTCTCATTTTAACATTGGTAAAAAATCTGAGCACTACTCACGAGAACACTTTCAAGAATGCGTGAGTGCAAACTCTGCGTTTTGTGAGAAGTTTTAATTATAAAATTTAAAACCCGAGTTTATAGTTCGGGTTATTTTTGAACTCAATAAATAAAATGAACGGAATTCTATTAACCACGACCAGTTGTCCCAAATGCCCAGCGATGAAAGCATGGGTCGCGGATAATATTAATTTTGATGTACTCATAGTTGATGAAAATCATCCTGAGTTCACTGACTTGTTGGGGAAATACAGCGTAACAACTGCACCGACATTAATATTGGAAGAAAATGGAACGGAAGTATTCCGTGGAAGTGAAGATTACGAAGTAGATGAATTTTTGAAATCTCTATAAATGAAAATCGGAGGAATCAATACCCTGACTCTTTTGGATTTTCCTGGGAAAGTCGGAGCCATCGTGTTTACTGCTGGATGTAATTTTCGTTGTGGATACTGCCACAATGTGCAATTCGTACTCCCCGAACAGATTGAAAAACTGAAAGGAAGTTTTATTCCCGAAGAGAAGTTTTTCAACTTCCTCGATACACGAAAAGGAATGCTCGATGGTGTAGTTGTTTCGGGAGGAGAGCCAACTATCTGGCCCGATTTACCTGATTTTTTGAAACAAATAAAAGCGAAAGGATTCCTGACAAAACTCGATACCAATGGAACAAATCCTAAAATGCTGAAGACACTTTTTGATAAAAAACTCATCGACTATGTCGCCATGGATATCAAGATGCCACTGGATGAATACGAGGCGCTCGCAGGAGTAAAAACTGATAGTGAACTATTGAGACAAAGTGTGGAACTCATCAAAAAATCAGACGTGGATTACGAATTCCGTACAACGGTGATTGCTGAATTTCATAATGAAGAAGTTTTCAAAAGAATTTTCAAAGATATTGGAATAGTAAAAAAATTCACGATTCAAAACTTCCGACCAGAAAAAACTCTCTGTCCTTCTTTTGGAAAATTCCACGCCTGTACAGGAGACAAATTGGAGGAACTCAAAAAAATTGCAGAAAAACATGTGGACAAGTTGCAAACACATGTGTAATTTGCGCTCGATGAAAAAATTATTGATCCTTTCCGTTCTCGTTCTCATGCTTGCTGGATGCAGCACTCCGGAAACAACTCCTGCTGAAGAAGCATATGTTATTGCCGAAGGAGAAAATGTTGCTGCTGAGATTCAACAGCTTCAAGTACAACTTGATAATGGAGAAGTTACTGAAAAATATGCGCAAGAACGCTTGAAACAGATTTTGAAAACTCGACAACAAGAAAATTCTGGAGACACGGAATCTATTTTAGAAAAAATTGGAGAACAAGATCCTCAGCTCGAACAAGGTATTGCAGAAATGATTAAACGACGCCAAGAAAAAGGAGAACTTCAGTAATTATTGCTGTAGATCCGAAAGAATATCTTTCAGCTTTTTAGCTGATCCTTGTAGTTTTTCTAGTTCCTCTGGCAAAAGATGTTTTTCAATGACTTCCTCTATCCCCTTCGCACCAATTTTCACTGGAACTCCTATGGCAATTCTCTTTATTCCATATTCTCCATGAAGTGGTGCTGATACGGGGAAAACTCGTCCAGAATCAAGAATAATTGAAGACATAATATCAACGGTTGCCGCCCCTATCCCAAAATAAGTTGCTCCTTTTCCTTCAATAATTTCATACGCTGCCCGACGCACTTGTTTTTCTAATTCGATTCTCTCTTTCTCTGGGATTTCTTCTGCATGATCCACTGTTGACCAGGCAACAAATTCTGAATCTCCGTGCTCGCCCAAAACATATCCATGAATATTAGAAATATTCCTATCAAATCGCTCAGCCAATCGCCATCGTAAACGTGATGTATCGAGCAGGGTTCCCGTTCCAAACACCTGCCCTTTTGAAAGTCCAAATATTTCTGTAGCAATCTGAGTAATGATATCTACTGGATTTGATACCAGGATAACAATGGCTTCTTTTTTTAGTGTTCCTAGGTCTTTTTTTATTGATTTCAAAATCTCTACATTCCTTCCGAGCAAATCAATTCTTGTCTCTCCCGGTTCTTGTGCAGCACCTGCTGTTATAACAAATACATCTGCTTCTCGTGTAAATTTATCCGTCAAATCACCACTCCGTACTCGAGCATTTGGAGAAAATAATAAACTATCACGCAGATCCAAAACATGTCCCATTTCGAATTCTTGATTTCGATCTATAATTATTAATTCTACTGGCAATCCTTTGTTCACGGCAACACTTGCCACATGTGCTCCTACATTCCCGGCACCGATAATCGCAATTTTTTTCATTTTAACTGAGTGAGAAATTATCAGGAGCAATCAATACGACAAACTCCCCTCTTGTGTTTTCTGCGGTAAAATTCTGTAATGCTTCGGCAACGGTTCCACGAAAAATTTCTTCGTGAATTTTTGTTAATTCTCGTCCTACAACAATAACTCTGTCTTTTGATATCACTTCCTCTAGTTCTGTTAACAAACGAGGAAAACGATGTACTGATTCGTAAAAAATCGTAGATATATCCGCTCCAACCAAATTTTTTAAAAATGTTTGTCTTCCTTTTTTGTGCGGAAGAAATCCTAAAAATGTAAATTTGTCTGCGGGAACACCTGCCACCGACACAAGCGAAATTAATGCACTTGCTCCTGGAATTGGTGAAATGGTAAATCCATGTTTTATCGCTGCACGAACCGCACGAAATCCTGGATCAGAAACCCCCGGTGTCCCTGCATCCGAAACAACTGCTACGTTTACTCCCTCCTTAAACCCAGCAAATATTGCTTCTATTTTTTCAGGCGAAGTTTGTGCATGACATGACTGAAGTCGTGTATCAATTTCATAGTGGTTGAAGAGTATCTTGGTATGACGTGTGTCCTCAGCAAGGACCAAGTCTGCGTTTTTCAAAACTTCAATCGCACGAAATGTAATGTCTGCGAGATTCCCTATTGGAGTCGCAACAATGGAAAGTGTTTTCATTCTGAGGAAATTGTATATCAAAACTCTCTTTTGTCATTCTGAACTTGCCGCAGAATCTGAATTCAAAATGACAAACCTTATTTTTGAATTATACTAAACCCGATGAAAATTCATATTTTGACACCAGACGTCGCGGATCAAATTGCTGCTGGAGAAGTAGTAGAACGTCCTGCGAGTGTCGTCAAAGAAATGATGGAGAATGCTATAGACGCCAATGCAACACAAATTGATGTATTCATTAAAGATGGAGGAAAAGAATTGATTGAAGTGCGAGATAATGGAACAGGAATGGCGCCAGAAGATGCTGAGAAATGTGTGCTTCGACACGCCACCAGTAAAATTTCAACGATTGATGATGTGTTTTCTATTCAATCTTTTGGGTTTCGTGGAGAAGCTCTGTCTGCGATATCCGCCATTTCTAACTTTGAAATAGTAACGAAACAGGAAAAAGATGATGCTGGAACATGTGTGAAGGTTGATGCAGGAAAGATGATTTCAAACTCCCCTGCTCCAGCAAATAACGGAACGATCTTTCGCGTGAAAAATTTATTCTTCCCGGTTCCCGTACGACTCGCCCATTTGAAAAATTCTGGAACAGAAATGTCTGCCATCCGACGAGAATTTGAGTCATTTGCACTCACGCACCCACATATAGGGTTCAAACTTTTTCGAGATGAAACAGTCGTTCTCGATTTCCCCGTGGGAAAACAATTCGATCGTGTGTCCAAAATTCTAGGAGAAGATCCGAGTGCTTTGATTGAAGTAGAAGGAAATCTTCCTGCCGCAAAAATTCATGGTTGGGTTCTTCAGCCAGGACGCTGTGGAACGAGTAAAAAGTCCCAACTTCTTTGGGTTAATGGACGACATATAGATGATCACAAGCTTGCGTGGGCGATCCGCGAGGCCTATCACCAGACAGCAGGAATTGAGAAACACCTCTGTCCAAAGTTTGTTCTTTGGATTGAACTCGATCCCCTTCTCGTCGATGTAAATGTGCATCCTCGAAAAACGGAAGTGAAATTCAGCGAACCAAGTGATATATGGAGTGCTATAAAAAACACTGTCACTTCAGGATTACAACGATCTGAACGATCTTCTCTGAGTGCCGGAGGAACGGTCGCGCAATTCACAGAGAACCAAACGCCTCATCGAACTTCTTCCTTTCGATCACCTTCCTTTTCCGGAGGACAAAAACGAAGCGCCGCAAATTTCTCTCGTGAACTATTCACGCAACCAAAAAGTTTCAGCGATCTCCATTCAGAACGATCTGGAGCGATAGAAGAAGAACCCACGCCAGTTGGAAAACTTCAACTCGTCGGACAAGTGGCAAAGAAATATATTCTTGCCGAAGCAGAGAATGGACTCTGGGTATTTGATCAACACGCACTTCATGAACGCCAGCGATTTGAAATGTTTTGGAAGGATCGAGAAACTCTTTTAAAAGAAAAACAAACACTTCTCGTTCCGCATGCTCCACAACTCGATGAAGAACAGCGTGATTTGTTATTAAAAGAACGCGACACATTAAACACGCTTGGATTTGAATTGGATGAAAACTTGAACGTGATCGCTATCCCCTCTCTTTTTACAGAAAAAGATCTTGATATGCTTCTTACAGATCTTTCAGAGTGGATAAAGGATGAACAAATTGGCGAACATACCAATGATAAATTATTACGAAAAATCCTCGAATACAAGGCTTGTCGCGGGTCTGTAATGTTTGGTGATGCCATGCAACCAGAAGAAATGCAAAAACTCTTAGACGATTTTGAAACAACTCAATGGCGAAATCTTTGCCCTCACGGACGACCAAATCATGTTTTCTGGTCTTTCGAAGGACTAGACCGGGAATTTCATCGATAAAAAAAAAGGCCGCTCAATGCGACCTTTCATATTTATTTGGCAAAGTGAGAACTAAACCTCTACTCGAACGTAAGCAACAACGTTTGCTCCAAGGTATTCTCCTACTGTCTGCTCAGGATTTTTTACAAATGCCTGACTTGTCAACGCACGATCTGCACAGAATTTTTTGATTTTACCGACAATAATATTTTCGATAATATTCTCTGGTTTTCCTGCTTCAATCAATTCTGCTTTTGCAATTTCTTTTTCTTTTTCAATAAGTGCTGGATCAACCTCCTCTGGCGTAGCCACAAGTGGTGCCATTGCTGTCGCATGCATTGCTGCATCACGTGCGTGCTCCTCATCGCTTCCGTCCAATCCAATCATTGCCGCAACTTTTCGGTTTGAGTGAACATATCCAGAAACAACTGATCCTTCTGAAATAACCTCAACCTGCTCAAGAATAAGATTTTCTCCAATCTCCTGCATTTTGTCAGTTTTGATTGATTCGAAGTATGCTTTTGCTGCCTCCACACCTTCTGTATTCGCTTTTGCTGCAATCTCTTCTACGAGAGCAACAAAACCATCGTTTCGAGCCACGAAATCAGTCTCACACAAAAGTTTTACAATTGCTTTTCCTGAAATTGCGATTGCTCCCTCCGCTGTCGTTCGATCAGCTTTTGAAGCAGCCTTCATCTCTCCACGTTTTCGAAGCAACTCGATTGCTGCCTCCATATCTCCATTTGCCTCTTCCAAGGCATTTTTACAAGCAAGCATCCCCACGCTGGTTCGCTGGCGTAAAATTTTCACATCCGCTGCTGAAATAGCCATTTTTTTGAAAATTAAAAATCGGGGAAAGTGTACTCACCCCGATCTAAAAATCAAATTTTCTTAACTCTTACCAGGTGAATTTTTTAGCAACCGTACTAAAGAATGGTAAATTTGTTTTCTTCCCTGCCGTAGCACTCATCATTCCAAAAATTGCTGTAGCTGTCCAAGCAACTTTTATTACGAGTGTTAAATACATGAGTGCTGATGATTGCAAAAGTGCCGCTAAATTAAATGTTACGGCTGCAGCAAGAAAAAACATAAGAGTAACCGCAAGGGCTTGTTTTCCGTGATGCTGACATAACTCTGATTTTGGTTTCAATAGCAATGGAAGTGCACAAAGGAACCCAATGTATCCAAGCATTGCAAGCATTTTTTCTCCTGCAGGAAGGGTCATATCTACTACTGGTGCTTCCGTTGGTGCGGAAATAGTAGCATCCGCTGATTCTTGTACCGCTAAAGCTGGCTCCATCGTAGGTGCCTCTGAAGTTGGTGTTGTTTCTGACATGTTGGTGTTTATTTATAAACTACGCCAACGATTGTACCAAGTTTTCAAGTAAAAAGCGAATAGAGGCAATTGAGTCATCATTTCCTGGAATAGGAAATCCAATTCCATCAGGATTTGCATTACTATCTACTACAGCAACAATAGGTATTCCTGCCACTGCAGCTTCTTCAACTGTAAGACGGTTTACCACTGCATCAAGAACGATAACCACACTTGGTTTTTGTCGCATCTCTCCTACCCCGTGATATAAAATCTCCAATTTATCGAGTTCTTTTTTGTACTGAGAAACTTCTTTCTTCGTATATTTGTTAATCTCCCCTGTCTCGAACTGTGATTGCAAGTTCAAGTAGTGATCGATTCGTTTTCGAATTTCTTTAAAGTTTGTAAGCAAACCTGGCATCCATTTCTGATCTACATAGTAATGATCCGTTTTTGCTACCAATTCCTTAAGCAATATCGCTGTTTGTGGTTTTGTTCCAACAAAAAGAACTTTCTTATTCTGTAATTTTTGAGCTGTCAAAAACTTCTTTGCTTGATCAAGACGTGCTGCTGTCTGCTCAAGGTCAAAAACATGCACACCGTTTTTTCGTCCGTGCAAAAAGTTTTTCATCTTTGGATTCCATCCAGATGTTCGTCCTCCTAAGTGGAGCTGTGCTTCGAAAAGTGATTTTAAATCTGCCATATGTGGGAAAATAATAAGTAAGTAGTTGTCGCTTCCCGCCGCTCTTAAATCAGATTGGCTTGACGACGCGCGTATTATACGAACGAAGTGTTTAAATGCAAGCTTGGATTGATAAAAACACATTTTTTTGATATAATTCATGAAAAATGAGTGAAAATAATAACGATTTCATAGAAAAGGGAGAAGTCTTAGATGTAGAAGTAGAAGAAAGGGATGGCAAAATATTTTTCAAATATCCTGAGACTGATACCTTAGCAACTTGTTCCATTATTAACTGGAAAAACTATGATCCTAATAAAAACACTTTGTATATCGAACGTATTGAATCAAAAAAAAGAAATGCTGGTGGAATGAAAAATGTTCTACAAGGGATATATAAATATTTTTTAGAAAAAGGACATAATAGTCTTAATATTGACGCTATCGCGACTGATGATGTTTCCTCTCATCTGCTAAAAAAAATAGCCAAGAGTCAGGGATTTCGTTTTGGTGGTTACGAAGGATCTATGAATCCGGAACTCGTTTCTGAAAAATTCCAACATAATATTAAGCTTGTCCTCAAAGAAGAAAAATAAATACTTAAAAATTATAGGGAAAATTTTAACTTTTAAGTATTTTTGAGTACAATGTCGAAGATAAATGACGAGTAAAATTTCCCCCGACGACGTCAAGCACCTTGCTCAGCTCGCTAAATTGAAGCTATCTGCAGAGGAGGCTACTAAGTTTGCTCCGCAGCTTAGAGATATCGTTCATTTTTTTGAAGCATTAAAAAAAGTAGATACAAAAAATGTAGTCGAAACTTCTCAAACAACTGGATTAGAAAATATTACACGTGAAGATGCTATTAGTAGATGTAAATGCGAGAAATCACTTATTGCCTGTTCTCCACATCCTGTGAAAAAAAATCAGATTTCTATCCCGAATGTTTTGTAATGAATCTTACTAAAAAAACACTCACCGAATTGTCTGAACTGTTCCGCAGTGGTGAAGTGAGTTCCCGAGAAATTACAGATGCATTTATTACCGAAATTGAGGAAAAAGATTCTAAGATTAATGCTTTTGTTACTCCTACTTTTGATATAGCACGAGAAATGGCCGATGCTTCAGATGCACGAAAAAAAAACAACGAACTTCTCTCCCCTCTTGATGGGATGCCTATTGCTCTCAAAGATGTTGTTTGTACTACGGAATGTCGTACAACAGCTTGTTCTAATATTTTGAAAAACTTTCAATCTCCCTATGACGCAACTGTTTGGAAAAAACTAAAAAGTGCAGGAGCTGTGCTTTTGGGAAAGACAAATACTGATGAGTTCACTATGGGTGCCAGTACTCAAACTTCTGCGTTTGGGGTAACACGAAATCCACACGATTTGGAACGAGTTGCTGGAGGAAGTTCTGGAGGTTCTGCCGCAGCAATTGCTGCTAATTTTTGTGCCGGAGCGATTGGAACAGAGACAAATGGATCTATTCGTCATCCCTCTCATTTTTGTGGAGTGACGGGATTAAAGGTTTCGTATGGACGCGTTTCTCGTTGGGGAACAATGCCAATGGCAAGCTCTCTAGATGTGGTTGGTCCTATTGCCAAAACTGCTGAAGACTGCGCTCTTATGCTGCAGGAAATAGCAGGACATGATGAAAAAGACTCAACTACTCCTGACGTGGAAGTACCAAATTATATTGCAGAAATTCAACATTCTATTCGTGATATGAAAATTGGTATTCCTCGAAATTTCTTTGAAAAAGGAATAGATGAAAATATGGCACAAGTAATTGCGGCTGCTGAAGCTCAACTTCGAGACATGGGCGCAAAAATAATAGATATTGAGCTTCCTCATGCAGAACATGCGGTTGCTGCATATTATATTATTGCACCAGGAGAAATTTCTTCGAATCAAGCACGATATGATGGAATTCGGTTTGGTGAATGTTCCAAAGAAAAAGATGATTTAGCAAAAATATACACCGAAACTCGTTCTGAAGGATTTGGTGATGAAGTAAAACGAAGAATCCTTATTGGAACCTTTGTTCTCTCTTCAGGATATTCTGATCAATATTATCGACAGGCACAGCGAGTTCGCACGTTAATAAAACAGGATTTTGATAACGCATGGGAAAATGTAGACGCAATTCTCTCTCCCGTTTCACCAACTCCTGCATTCAAAGTAGGAGAAAACCTCGATGACCCTTTAAAAATGTATCTTGAAGATATGTTTCTCGCACCATCATGTCTTGCGGGACAATGTGGAATAAGTTTTCCTGGAGGACAAACCGACTCAGGACTTCCTATTGGAGTACAGATTATCTGTCCACCAATGAAAGAAGCATGCGCGCTCCGAATAGCCCATCAAATGCAAAAACATCAAACCTAATGAAAAAATTATTTCTCGCAGACGGCCAAGAATTTAAAGGAACAAGTTTTGGAGCAGAAGGAGATGCCGTCGGAGAAGTTGTTTTTACAACAGGAATGACTGGATATCTGGAGGTTCTTACTGATCCGAGTTATTTTGGACAAATTGTTATTTTTACCTTCCCCCTTATTGGAAACTATGGTGTCCCTGAATTAGAAAATTTTGACGGATGTAAATTCTGCCCAGGAGTAGACAAAACGTTTGAATCTCCAAAAATTTGGGTTCGTGGTGTAGTAATTGCTGAAGAAAGTTTGAAATACTCTCATTCCACTGCCGCAAAGAATTTCCAAAAATGGCTTAAAGAACAAGATATTCCTGCTATATCTGGTGTTGATACTCGACAGTTAACACAAATATTACGAGAACACGGAACTATTTTGGGGAAAATTGGAACAACCCCTGATAAAAAATATGTTGACGACCTGAATGGACGATTTGTTCCTTCTGTAAGTCCCCAAGTTATTGAAATCATGGAACCAGAAAACCCTATTGGGAAAACTGTTGCCTTCATCGATTGTGGAGCCAAGAACGGAATTTTCAGAAATTTCTTAAAACGAGGAATACGAGTTATTCGCCTTCCTTTTGACCAAAATCCATTTGAATTAAATGAGAAATTCGATGGGATATTTCTTTCCAATGGTCCTGGAGATCCTGATACGGTGACAGAAACTATTGAAATCGCTCGTGAAGCAATCCATCGAAAAGTTCCAACATTCGGAATCTGCCTTGGATGTCAGATGCTTGGTCTTGCTTCGAATGGGAAAACAAAAAAAATGAAATATGGTCATCGGGGAGTAAATCAGCCTGTACGAGACAAACAATCTGGGCGGTGTCTCATTACGACTCAGAACCATGGATTTATGGTCGATGAAAAATCATTGAGCAAAGACTGGGAGGTTTGGTTTGAAAATTTGAATGATGGAAGTGTGGAGGGAATCCGTCACAAAACATTGCCTATCTCTGCCACTCAGTTTCATCCAGAAGCCTGTGCTGGCCCAGAAGATGCAGAATATTTATTTGATGAGTTTATTGAGCAGTTATAGGAAATTGCCGAAAAATTGTTGCATACCACGAAGCAACTTTTTGAAAAGTGGTATAGAAATATCCCCGAGTTGCAATGCAACCCAGGGAATACTTCGACAAGTGGTGGTATAAATTATACTTCAATACGTAATTCTTCTTTTTCTTTATTAAAATCTATAAACCTTTGTATTGAATCCACATCTTCTTCTTTCTCTATCCAACAAATAACTGTTTTTATTTCTTGTCCTTTTCCATTATCACCAATATGTACAAGAGCATGATAATTTTTTGAAGAGCTTCCATCATTTTTTACAACAGGATGATCTTCTATAATAATTCCCCCTCCATAAGGAATTTTTTTTACCTTTTCTTTCCAAGAAGGACCGTGTTCCATTTGAACATTTCCTGCTTCTACAGAAATAAATACCCCGTCTTTTTTTTGAAGATAAAAGAAAATACTTGTCACATCATTTAATGAATAAGCTTTGTAGTCCTTTTTAAAGGATTCAATCCAAATTTCATCATATGCGTTTGGAACATTCGGAATAACAATTCTTCCTTTTAAATTTTCCATAGGAAACCCTATTTCCATTGGTTCTTTCTCCTCATTATATAGCCATTTTAAAAATAAATAAGCTACTCCTCCCCAAATAAAAAATTGAATACTTACACTCAAAATATTAAAGGGGAAAATTAATAATGAAATTACCATAATAACAATAAATATTATTATTACTTTTATAGCTGCGCGTTTACGAAAGCTTTTCCAATTCTTGTGTAAAAATCTAAAATTCCCAACCAATTCCTCTTCTAAATTTAATAATACCTTTTTTCTCATGACCCTGCTTTTAATTAATTAATAATTTCATTTTCATACAATCTTCCAAAAAACTTTTAATATCCTCTAATTCCTTTTTTGACTTGGCAAAAAATAATCTTTCTTCTTGTTGTGCTTCCTTTTCAAACCTAAAAACAAGCTGAAAGACTCCTTTTTTCCCCGTGTTTTCAATTACAAAAACTCCTCCAGAAATAATGGACAGCGAAAATTTCGATCCTATTTCTCCATTTGGAAAATAACATTCAAAATCTATTGTATTACCGTTTCTTAAAAGTTTTTCTCCTTTTTTTATAACTGACAGAGAAATTTTGTATAAACGATAACTCAACCATATTTCATTATCAAACGTAACTGTTATTTCATCTGGATCTTTTAAACTTTCTAATATAGGTATCCATACAGCAATACTCAAAAGAATTGCTATAATAAATGGAATTAATAAAAAATAATTCCAACCTGTTAAAAAGAAACTCAAGACCATTATAATTGTAAAGGAAATTACCATGCTCCAAATAGTTAATTTTCTTCTTTTTTTGTTCCTCTTCATGGAGGCTTCAAAATTCTTAATTGACTCTTCCCAAAGGGATAATACAATTTTTGTTATCATAATTTCTCTTTTTTTTATTTAATTTATATTTAATTCGTCTGTAATATCTCCAATCACATAACAGACAAATCAAATCCACCACTGCCGAAAAGAACATTGATACAAGTTTTCCCGAAGAAATCATTGTACACGAGGATATAAATAGCATCTTAGGGCTAAATAGTCAATAGCCTCTTGTAAAACATTTCCCTCTTGAGAATTTTTCAGTACACTGTTCCCGATATGAAAATCTTACTCCTTGGTTCTGGTGCACTAAAAATTGGTGAAGCGGGTGAATTTGATTACTCGGGCTCTCAAGCAATTAAAACATTTAAAAAAGCTGGACACGAAGTCATTCTCATAAATCCGAACATTGCTACTGTTCAAACTGATCCCCAATGGGTGAAAGATGATCCTACTTTTTGTGGAGCAGATACGGTTTATTTTGCACCGGTCACACCCGACTTCGTGGTAAAAATTATTGCCAATGAGAAACCTGATGCGCTTGCTCTTTCGTTTGGAGGACAGACAGCATTAAACTGCGGACTCTCTCTGGAAAAATCAGGAATTTTGAAAAAATTTGGTGTAGAGGTTCTTGGAACAGCCGTAAGTGTTATCGAATCAACAGAAGATCGCGAGATTTTTGTGAAAAAACTTGATGAAATTAATGTTCTCACTCCACGATCAATTGCTGCGTACAACAAAGAAGATGCAATCAAAGCCGCTGAAAAAATGGGTTTTCCACTTATTATGAGAGCTGGATTTGCACTTGGAGGAAAAGGATCAGGATTTTGTGAACGACGAGAAGATTTTCCAAAAATGATCAAAGAGGCGTTTGCCTTCTCTCCTCAAGTTTTGGTGGAAGAAGATTTGCGTGGGTGGAAAGAAATCGAATATGAAGTGGTCCGAGATGGAGCAGACAACTGTATTACCGTTGTAAACATGGAAAACTTCGATCCACTGGGAATTCATACTGGTGAATCCATTGTGATTAGCCCTTCTGTTACATTGGCAAATCGTGAATATCAAATGCTACGAACGGTCGCGATTAAAACAATCCGTCATTTGGGAATTGTTGGTGAATGTAATATTCAATACGCACTCAATCCAAATGATGATACTGAATATCGTGTTATTGAAGTGAATGCTCGACTCAGTCGAAGTTCCGCACTCGCATCAAAAGCTTCTGGGTACCCACTCGCTGCCGTAGCAGCAGAAATTCTCTTAGGAAAAACTCTCCCTGAAATTCCAAATGCGATCACACTCAAAACCACTGCATTCTTCGAACCGGCTCTTGATTATGTAGCGTTAAAAATTCCACGTTGGGATTTGCAGAAATTCCGAAAAGTAAGTCATCAGATTGCCACAGAAATGAAATCTGTAGGAGAAGTTATGGCGCTGGGAAGGAATTTCCCTGAAGTAGTGCAAAAGGCTGTCCGCATGCTCGCCATTGGAGCAGATGGCGTCCTACAGTCCCCTATTAAGTTTAAAACCGATGAGGAGCTCAAGAGTTCTATTCTGATCGCTTCACCGCGCAGACTCTTCGCCGTGTCTCATGCATTGTATACTGAAATATTTGATGTAGAACAAATTTGGGAAATGACGAAGATTGATCGCTGGTTTTTGCAACAACTCGATCGCATTGCTATATTTGCTCGTGAATTGGATGCCGCAATAGACTTGGACAAAGAATTACTGAGAAATGCAAAAATTCTCGGATTCAGTGATAGTGAAATTGCAAAACGCATGAAAAGTTCTGAAAAAGAAGTTCGTGCATTACGAAAAAAGCTGGGAATTATTCCTGTGGCAAAGCAAGTAGATACATTGGCGGCGGAGTTCCCGGCGCAGACAAATTATCTCTATACCACTTATTTGGGGAAGAAGTTTGATGTAGCATAAAAATAATCTTATTCGTGTTGTATTTAAGAGTGCTGCCAAAACGATATTCGAAGTGCATGACCAAATATTGCACGTAGATCAAACTTTTCGTCAAAATGAGATT
>Ga0307989_1000737_pt1 | contig 19522 bp, 16 predicted proteins | sample EllFjometagen185_FD_203164 | JGI IMG/M metagenome (GOLD analysis project Ga0307989, IMG submission 203164) | Marine microbial communities from Ellis Fjord, Antarctic Ocean - #185 | ecosystem: Environmental > Aquatic > Marine > Unclassified | place: Southern Ocean | collected 2014-10-08
TTATGTTAAAGTCCCCAAAAGACCGGACATTTTGCCGACAGAATGCCAAGTAATTTTTGAGCCGACCCTAAGGTGGAGAGAACCTTGCAGAAGAAAATCGTCCAACCGACAAAACTGAAATCTTTGGTGATAGTGATTTTGCTCGCATTGCTGGGCTATACTGCCAATTATCTGAACCTGCCCATTGCTTACAGTGTTGCCTTCATCTTTGGCAGCATCTTTAGCATTATTGCACTGTGTTCATTGGGAATTGGGTTTGGGCTAATCGTTGCGTTTTTAGGATCGGTTTATACCTATTATTTGTGGAATCACCCCTATGCCATTATCATTTTTACTTTAGAGATCCTCTGGATTGGACTTGCTTTAAAAAGAGGAAAAAGGAACCTCATATTAATAGACAGTGTCTATTGGTTAGTCCTCGGTGCACCTTTAATTGCTCTCTTCTATTACGGTTTTATGCACCTTGGGGTACAAAGTGCCACTATAATCTGGTTGAAACAATCGTTAAACGGCATTCTAAATGCCCTGATTGCAAGCATAATTCTAACCCACACGCCTGTATCTGGTTGGATTCGAGGTCAGCAAATCAAGAAAAAATCGAGTTATGCGCTCTCCATTTTTCATATGGTTTCAGTTTTTCTGATTGGTCCAACCCTCATAATCGTATTAGCTCAAAATTATCAAAATATTTCTTCAACTCAGCAACGGGTCGTACAGCAACTACTTGCAGACGCGACGGAAACTGAAAGTGTTATTGCCGACTGGGTTTCGATACATGTCAATGCTGTCAGGGTTATTGCTGAATTGGGTGCTAGATATACCCTACAACCTTCTGGAAAATTACAAGAGGAATTGCAGCAGATTCATACCTTGTTTCCAGATTTTCATAATATTTTCCTGGGTGATTCTAACGCCACAACCGTTGCTTTCTATCCGCCAGTAAACGAGCAGGGAGAATCGACCATCGGTATCAACTTTATTGACCGCGAATGGTTCAAGCAGTTAAGCAGAACTTTGAAACCGGTTATATCGGGTATTTTTCTGGGAAGAGGGGGAATTTTTGTACCGATATTTACCATTAGTGTGCCAATTGTTATTGAAGGGAGATTTTCTCACTTTGGGCTGGGAGCCGTAAATCTCGAAAAAATGAGAGCATTGTTTGAACGATTGGGATCAAGAAGTTACATAATCCACACCATTATCGACCGGAATAGTAATGTGGTAATAAGCTCTGATCTCTCCAGAAAACCACTTACACAATTGATCGAACCTTCCGACGGTCAGAATATTCCAATTTCATCTGAGATATTTTTGAGGGTTCCCGGCACCCAAAAAAACATCAGCATCATGGACATCTGGAAAGATGCCAGCTACATTACGAGGCTACCCATTCGGGGAACATCATGGACCTTGCTTGTGGAGTACCCCGTTGGGCCACTTCAGGAAAACTTGTATGATACTGCGATAAAATCGCTCGGATCAATCGCGCTGATTTATATAGCAATGATCGTTCTTGCAACTTTTTTAAGCAATTTATTAACCCGCCCAATTGAATATCTTTCTCAAGTATCAAAAGATATTCCACTTAAAATTGACCAGGGAGAAAAAATCATTTGGCCGGAATCAGATATTTCAGAAGTCTCAGAATTAATCAACAATTTTACCATAACCGCGCAGACTCTTGAAAATCGGTTATTGGAAACCCGAGAACGATACAAAGTTCTCGTTGATATTTCTCCTTCAGGGATCTGGACAACTGATAATATCGGAAAGACGACCTATGTAAGTTCCAAATGGTGTAAAATCACCGGTATTCAGCCAAAAAATGCGATGGGAATCGGATGGCTGAAAGCGATACATCCAGACGATCAAGAAAACGTACATACTACCTGGTCTGCATCCATTGCCAATGGATCTACTTTTCAGTCAGAATATCGTTTAAAAATGCCAGACGGGAACATCAAATGGGTCTGGGATCTTGCCTCTATTGTCAGAGAGCACGGAAGCGTGAGTGGCTGGGTCGGGACAATAACTGATATTACCACCCAAAAAAAAGCGGAACAAGCGCTACGGGAGAGCAAAGAGAATTTTCAAAACTTCTTTAATACCATCGATAATTTTCTCTTTATCTTAGATGAGCAAGGCCGCATATTGTTAGTGAACCAGACGGTGATCAACCGGTTGGGATATGAATTGGACGAGTTAAAAAATCAACCGATCCTGTTCGTACATCCCGAGAAGAGAGGAGAAGAGGCAGGACAAATTGTTGCAGATATGTTGCAAGGTTCCAGAGAATCATGCCCGGTGCCTCTGATCACAAAGGAAGGCCAACTGATTCCTGTTGAAACCTATGTAACCATGGGGACGTGGAACGGGAAGAAAGCTATTTTCGGCATAAGCAAAGATATCTCGGCCCTGAAGGAATCCGAGGAAAAATTTGCCAAAGTTTTTCAAAACAATCCCATGATTTCCGGATTAAGTGACCTTGAAACCGGTGAGTATATCGAGGTGAATCAGACCTTTTATGACATAACGGGTTTTTCACCTGAAGAAGTGATCGGTAAACCGGCGACGGAGGTCGTACGCCTTGACTATCAGTTCAGAGAAGAAACCCTGAAGAAATTGACAGATCATGGCCAAATCAGAAACGAAGAAGCAGTGATTTATACAAAAAAGGGTATTCCCATACATGTATTGATCTCTGCCGAAGTTATCAAGTTACAGAATAAGCAGTACAATTACACGACCGCATTGGACATTACGAAGCTTAAACAGACAGAAGAAAGTTTGCGTAAACTGTCCAGAGCTGTCGAACAAAGTCCGACTTCAGTTGTTATCACCGATCTAGCCGGGAAGATCGAATATGTAAATCCGAGTTTTGAAAAACTTACCGGATACACTCAGGAAGAAGCCCTGGGCGAGAATCCCCGAGTCTTGAAATCCGGAGCGCATGCTGACGAGTTTTATAAAGAATTGTGGGATAAGATAACAGGAGGACAGGTGTGGCGGGGCATTTTACAAAATCGTAAGAAAAACGGTGATTTCTACTGGGAATCCACTATTATCGCACCTGTCAAAAATAACATGGGGGACGTCATCAATTTTGTTGCCGTAAAGGAGGATATCACCGAAAGAAAACGGACTGAAGAGCAGATTAAACGCAACCTGAAAGAAAAAGAAACGCTGCTTCAGGAGATCCATCACCGGGTCAAGAATAATCTTGCCATTGTATCAAGTCTGTTAGGTTTGCAAGCCAACAGTGTGAAAACGAAAGAGTCGAAAGATGCGCTGATAGAGAGCCAGAATCGAATACAGTCGATAGCTGCCATTCATGAAACATTGTACCAATCTGAAAACTTATCACACATCAATTTAAACACCTACCTGTCGACCATCGCTAAAGAGATATCAGAGAGCTACATGACCGACAAGCAGGTCAAAGTGACTGTTGAGACCGGGGATATTCTCATCGGGATTAAAAAAGCATCGCCTTTGGGATTAATAGTGAATGAGCTGATTACGAACTCGTTCAAACATGCCTTCACGGAAATACAGAATCCAATAATTAACATCAGCTTGCACAAGTCAACAGGCGACCAAATGGAAATGGTGTATTTGGATAATGGGATAGGAATGCGCAAAGATTTTGACTGGCAAAATGCCGAAACTATGGGACTGAAACTAATTAAGATACTGGGAGAAGGTCAACTGGATGGGAGTATTGAAATGAAGAGAGATCAGGGTACATGTTTCATTTTTCGATTCAATTTGAACGATACCAGCCCCGGGAGGACCTCATGACGCAAGCAGACCTGATGATCGTAGAAGATGAGTTTATTATTCAAGCTGAATTAATAATTAGAGTGGAGAAATTAGGATATCAGGTCGTTGCGATTGCAAGTCAAGCGGAGGAAGCAATTAAAAAGGCTGAAGAAAATGATCCAGATATTATTTTAATGGATATCCAGCTGGAAGGTGAAATGGACGGAATCGAAGCGGCGACCATAATCAAAGATCGACTTGATATCCCAACTATTTTCACCACAGCCTATACCGATGAAGAAAGAGTGAAACGGGCAAAGGTGAGTGTTCCGTACGGATATCTGGTTAAACCCATTCGGGATCGTGATCTAAAAATCTCGCTTGATATGGCTTTGTATGCTGCCAGAGTGAATGAAGAACGTAAACAGGCAGAAGCGGAACGGGAGAAAACAATTATTGAATTAGAGGAGGTACTCAAGACGATAAAAAAATTAAGTGGACTCATACCGATTTGCGCAAACTGTAAAAAAATCCGGGATGATGAAGGATATTGGAATCAGATTGAATCCTATATTGAGAAACACTCGGAAGCATTGTTTAGTCATAGCGTTTGTCCTGAGTGTGCTGATGAACTATATGGTGATTCAAAGTGGTACAAGAAAAGTAGGAACAAAATCAAAACACAATCGAAAGGAAAAGATGAAAATATTGATCATTGAAGATAATGCTTCACAGGCGAAATTGCTAAAAAAAATTGTTAATAAAGTGAAATATACAGAACCTATTCTGGCCAAGGATGCATTGGACGGTTATGCAATGCTGAGAACCATACCTGAGATAAAATTGATCATCCTTGACAATCAAATGCCCTACATTAATGGGATAGAGTTTCTGAGTAAAATAAGATCAACACCACCCTTTGAAAACCTTACCGTCGTGATATCATCCGCTGAGGATTTATTTGATGACTATATGCAAGCCGGAGCGGATAAGGTCATGATCAAACCATATAATCTGACTGAACTTTGCGAGTTTATCAAAGCAACAATAGATCAGCACAAATAGTCTTTCGGATCTGTTCGAGAACGACGAAGATAAATAAGACTACTAGGCGGGGCTGATAGAAAGTCGCTAAAAGTAGTATTCTAAGTTAAAAAGGAGATCGGGTTAAAGCGGAAATTCATTGGTCCGAAGCTCATGGAATTGGCAAAAAGAAGAGGAAATTAAACACATATTGGGTTAGACTATGAAAACATAAGAAAAGTACACACTGTGTATTAGCAATAAAGAGTGTGAAGATTTGAAAATCCGAAAAGTCTATAAAGTTTTAGAAGATGAGGTTACAAAAAAAGATGGCTATTTAAGAGTAATTGATGAATCTGGAGAAGACTATCTTTATCCTGAATCATATTTCATTTTTATTGAGCTGCCTTTAGTAGCACAAAAAGCATTGGAATTGGAAAGCAAAAAAATCTAACCCTTACGGGCGTCCCCCTCTTTTCCTAATGCAAATATACTCAGTCCATTTTTTCTATTGTTCAATTCCAAACAAGCAATTCCCAAATTTGAACAAATCTAACCAGTCCTGTAGATAGATCATCCTCCAGATGAATCTTCCTGTTTTTAACATTCTGTTATATTTTACTAATACGCATAATTCATTGTTTAAAGAAGATCTAAAATTTTCGGCACAGAATTTGTAGTTTATAATTGGTATAATTCCAATAAATTATTTTCCTCTAAAGAATAAAACAGCAAGATGAAAAATTAACAAAACGTTTGAAGTAGCGGTAATACTAATCAGTAAATTAGACCTAGTACCGTGGTTCAAAAGTTTTTTCCATATTTTTAGCAAAATGTAGTACCCATTAATTAATCCACTTATCCCTATTTTGGTTTACTGTTCCCCGTTCAAGGTTATTAGCTCCTTACAACAGTATTTATCAGATATTGCAAGCTATTTTTGTACTTTTTTAAATTTTTCGACTTTTTGGAGTGAACTCATGGATGAAAACCAGGAAATAATAAATGACCTTGTTGTAGAATGCCTTGAACAGTTGGACGCAATAATGGGTGATATTCTTGATCTGGAGGAAAAAAACGATATAGAAACCATAAACAAGATATTTAGAGTTTTTCACTCGATTAAAGGTAATATCAGCATGTTGGGATTTATGAAATGTAGTGCCTTTGCCCACAAAGTTGAGGATATGGTTTCCTTGATTCGAGATAGAAAATTGAATCCGGATTCTGAAGTTGTAGATATTTTGCTTAAGAGCATGGATATATTGAATAAATTTCTTGAAGATATCAGAGAAGAGGGTAGTGACGATCTGGATGTTTCAGAAACGCTAAACCTTCTGCAAAACTTTGGATCAAAGGATGCGGACGCAGATCTTGATATTGAAAAAGCTGAAACTTGTTATACACTCTCCTCCAAAATGCAACCAAAATGAAACCAAAAGCAAGTTACTAAAAATTCTGGTTGTCGAGGACAATTTTTCCAGCAGGTTTCTAATGCAGAAAATGTTGTCTCACTATGGAGAAGTTTATGTAGCTGTTAATGGTAACGAAGCAATGATTGCATTCAAAGAATCCTTACATCAAAAAGAACCATACGATCTTATTTGCCTAGATATTATGATGCCGGAAATGGATGGACAGAAGGTATTAAAAGAAATCCGTGAGATCGAAAAATCAAAAGGGTTTCTTTCGGGAAAGGGTGTAAAAATTATCATGACTACAGCTTTAACAGACCCAAAGGATGTAATGCATTCGTTTGATGAGATGTGCAATGGCTATCTTTTTAAACCCATTGAAAAAGAAAAACTTGTGAAATTTTTAGAGAAATTTGGATTTTTAAAACATTAATGGGTGAAATCGAGTGACAGTATACCAATTTAAATCCGGTGACAGCATACCTATAAATCCGGTGACAGCATACCTATTAATGCGATATAAATGTGAAAAGCTCACATAAGATTCATAAATTTTAATCAGGAGAATAATGGGTCGATTAGCCAGAGTAGTTCTTCCAGGAGTAGTCCATCATATCACCCAAAGAGGTGTTCGATCTATGGACATTTTTTTTGAAGATGAAGATCGAAAAATATATATCTCACTTTTAAAAGATCAAGGTGACAGGGTTGGTTTAAAATATATCAGTTATTGTCTGATGACCAATCATATTCACCTTTTGGTCATTCCTTCAGTAGAAGATAGTCTCAGAAGAGGAATTGGAGAAGCACACAGGCTTTATACCAGACATATTAATTTTTAAGTAAATACTCGTGGTCATTTATTTCAAGGTCGGTTTTTTTCCTATCCTCTTGATACTCCACATTTTTTAACAGCAGCGTGTTATGTTGAGAGGAATCCAGTCAGGGCAAAATTGTGCGGGCAAGCTGAAGACTGTGACTGGTCAAGTGCTCGCTATCATTTAGGCATATCCGAGACCGACCCTTTGATAGAAAAGAAATATAAAGGGATCGGGAAACCTGAAAAATGGGCAAAATGGCTTAAATCGGATCAAACAGATCTTAAGGAACTGAGATACTATTTCAGAATAGGTAGGCCTTTAGGCGGAGAATCCTTTATCAAACAGGCGGAGATAACTACCGGTCGTTCTCTTTTTCCCCAAAAACCAGGCCGACCAAAAACTCATGGGTAGTTATTTATCGATATTTAATAGGTATCTTGACAGTGTAAAGTTCTCCTTGTCATGCCAGACTTGATCCGGCATCCAGGGACAAATATACTTTAATAACAATGGATTCCATATTAAGCCAGGAACAGCATAGTATGGATTCGATTAGACAAATATTACAAACTGTTACAAGAGAACTAAACACTGTCAAGATAGGTATGCTGTCCCCTGTTTAATAGGTATGCTGTCCCCTGATTTGAAAGTTTGAAAAATTCAGCGATTATATATCAACTATGTTTCAGCTGTTCGAACCTGCCTTGGAATCTAATACTCGCTTAAAAGCAAGCATATCAATAAATCGGCGAGCTAAAAAACCTTGAACCTCTGAACTTTGAACCCGTGAACGGTTACAAAATACTGCCCTGTAATCAAACACTTTAGTCTTCAATATCACTGGAGTATTATGCGAACCGAATAGAGGGGCTTACTCATTGGGAGCTGAGTAGTTACTTGAATTTAAGACTTTTCGAAGAGGAGTTAGTTATGTTTTAATAGAGGTATGGTACCTAAATTCATTCGTACTGAGATTGTTTTATTAGAAAAATCTGTATTTCTGAAAAACGATTTTATTTAGTAATGTGGGTACTGTAAATTATATGCTGAAAGCGACTTAATCGCATAACATTTTAGTAGATTCCAAAATTAGCTAACAATGACTATTATAAAAAAACTGAAGCAGCAGGTTGAAAAAGAGATAAGAATTCTGGTAGTAGATGATGAAACACATGTTGTCTCTGCTCTTAAGAGGATACTAATCGATGAGCCCTTCCAGGTAGATTATTTTAGTGACTCTTTAGAGGCAATGAAAGTGATCGAAAGACAACATTACGCCTTAGTGATTTCAGATAATAAAATGCCAAATATGACAGGTATTGAACTATTAACCGGTGTTAAATCGATCTCCGCATATACCAGCCGTATCCTATTGACGGGACAAACCGAGTCGGCCGAAGCTATCGAGGCTTTTAATAATAAAGTTATCCACTGCTATATCGATAAACCATGGAACAATGCCGATCTTCTGTTGCAAATAAACAACGCGCTGAATTCTTACCGATATTTTCGTTTGAAACAGTTGGTAGATGACCTTAAGAAGAAATCAATCGAGACGAAAACGATCCAGCAGAGTGAGCTTCAATTAGAACTGAATCAAGTTCAATCTCAATTGGAATTAAGTAAATATTTGAATACAACTGAGAGTATCCAGTTCTCGGAAAAGAATAGAGAACTTTCAGTTCTGATATTGGAAAGTAGTAAAGATGTGGGGAATCTGCTATTAGCTGCCTTAAAAAAAGCGGGAGCTAACAACTGTAAAATATATGACAACAGCTCTTCGGCTTTGGATTATTTGTCCGGCTGCAGTTCAATAGATGTCATCATTTCTGAGTGGGAGGATAAAACGAATACCGGAGAATCGTTTTTAAAGTCAGTCAAAGCCTTGCCAAATCTAGTCCGGCAGCCAGTTTTTATTGCACAACTTTTCTCCGATAACACAAATTTCATTGAAGCAGCGCAAGACGCTGGTGCAGATGACTGCATCGTAAAACCACTCAAGATGGATAATCTCATCAATAAAATCGAAACACAGGTCGATTATCACCAATCGCAACAAAGTAAAAGTCCACTGCCAGACCTTTCAGGTTATAATGTTTTAATTGTGAATAATGACATTTCCGTGATCAATCGCCTGAGTAAGATTTTGGCTAGAGAAGGAATCACAAATATTAAAGTAGTGAAAAGCGGCATCGCAGCAATAACACAAATGAGATCAGAACATCTTAGCATTTTGTTTTATGATTCAAAAATTATGGATCCTCAATGGATCGATTTGCAAAGTCAGCTTATAATTAAGAAAATTAAGCTAAATAACTTTATTATGTTTGTAACCGGTTCAGATGGTTCTGAAGGATTCTATAGGACAAGTGTTGATGCAAACCCTATTGAATTTTTGACAGAACCATACACACACAGACGTCTTATATCATCCTTAATGACGATTTTTCCAAAAGATCAATCAAAAAATTCTGAACAATAATCCAAAAATTAATCCGGAAACGGACCTGTTGTAAACACTTAATCATATACTCAAAAAATGGCCCGAGCGAGAATATTGATTGTCGATGATGAAGAAGCTGTCCGACAAAGTTACCGTCTGATTCTTGAATCTGATGATGGAACTCAGGAGATTGATGATATCGCCAGCTCTCTTTTTGATGAAACACCCTCTTTCACTGTTTTAGACGAAGTTGAGTTCTTTTTTGATGAAACTGACTTGATTGTAGAAGAAGAGTTACAGACAGGAAGTTATAAAATCATCGAAACCTCACAAGGTATGGATGCTGTTGAGATCATAAAAAAATCGCTTAATAAAAACCAGCCTTTCAGCCTGATTTTTATGGATATTCGGATGCCCCCTGGTATCGACGGCGTTCAAGCAGCAAAAAAAATACGGCAATTGGACCCAAATGTCGAAATTGTTATTATGACCGCTTACTCTGATTATAGTTTTGAAGATATAGTCAAGACCGTCGGCAACCCGGAACGACTTTTATACTTTAATAAACCATTCAAGTCAGAGCATATAAAACAATTGGCATCTTCACTAACGCAACAATGGCATTTGGAAAGAAAGCGACTACAACAGGACCAAACTGATGCTGAATAGGGAAAACATTGACAAACCATCAAGATTATCGATAAAAGTTCAACTATGAAAAATATCAAAAAGGTAAATCAAATTCCTGCAAAGAACAAAACTGAAAAAGCAAAATCAGTATTAGATCCCGTAGTAACGTTGAATGACTGCCTTTTGAAAATGAAAGAGTATGATAAATACTGGAAAAACCAGGCTAATGGAATATATGAATCCAAATTAAAATTAACAGATCCCTTTTTTATCCAAATCAACCATCTCCGGCAGGCGTTTCGATTTTACATTATTCCGGCATTGGAAAATATATTAGAAAGTCCCTTAGAAAGTCAGTTACGATTTATCCAATACCAGTCGTTTATCTTTAACGATGAAGGTTTGGAACAGTTTTTTGGTCATTTCTATTCGGTATTTAAAAATGAAAATAATGACTGGTCATTCCAAAAATCTGACCCATATGAGAGAGATTTACTCCTACTCTACGATCTTTATAAAGTCAAAAGAACCATCAATGGTATTCAAAACCTTTTGAAAGATTTGGTAAAACGAGATACCGTGTTTCCTTCTGTTTTTAATGTGACACAGCAAACGGAGATTTTAAAGGGAATGAATTCAGCTCTTTTCATGGTGTTCAAACAATCTCTCAAACCTAAATACCAGGTTTCAATTTTTAAGGGGATCAGCCTGGAATTGCTATATCCACTGGAGATTAAAAAAAGAAAAAAACGAGGGATTATTTTCGGAAATCCAGACCAATTAGACAGTACTCCTTCTCGAAGAATTTTAATGCATGTATTATTTCGCAATAATATCAAAACGATTATTAGTAAGAAGAGAGTAAATATCCAATATAATCTGATGGAATTTGAGCAACTGATCAATGATTACTTTAATCACTATTTGAAAGATGATAGAAGTGATCTGGCGGCATTGACGATTTACCACTCTCTTCATATCCAGGGGAAAACCCTAACAGCGAGTATCATTGATGACCCTGATCCTGAGGGAATTATCTATGAAGAAATTGATGAGATTAAGGCGCTGTTTTAAGATGAACCCGCATTTTACCAACGCCAAATGAGCGGGGTCACATTTCAATTTCCAAAGGGAGCAATATTGTGAAAGCAATCCCCTTTCCCGGGCAAATTGCCTGATTTCTTCAGGATTGAAGGATTTGCGAATGTTGGCAGGATAGTCACCGGGAACTGTCCACTTTAAAACTCACCACTACGGATGCCCCTTTACCCCTACCTGGGCTACTAATTGCCATTTTTCCTTTGTTGGCTTCAATAAACATTTTACAATAATATAACCCGACACCAGAAGACCCTTTACCGGATTCTCCAAACTTTAAAATAGTCCCGATATTGTCTGGTTCAATCCCAATACCGGTATCGATTATTTCAAAGCCGGTTGTTTTGTCATTCTTGAATGATCTTACGGAGATGATTTTTTCATTACTTTCATTATTCAGCTCATCAATAGCCTCAAATGCGTTCTTGATCAGATTCACAATAACCTGCATCAGTTTATTTCTATCAATGATCAGTTTCGGTAGATCAGAAGCATTCTTTTCTTGGACGAGAATCTCTCTTTTTTCGAGAGCGGATGCCTGCATCTTCAATGCATCTTCCAGCAATTGATTCAAATCGGTCAGCTGCTTGTTTTCCTTTTCCCCAGCTGCATAATTTTGCTGAAGGGAGATGATTTCTGACACATAATTGACTGCTTTGGAAATTTTATCCAATGAATTTTTGAACTGATTTTTATGGTTTTCCAAAGATTTAATCAATTTTCCCAGGAATTCGAAAACCTCTTTTCCGCGGGTTGTCGAACCGATATATTCAGTAAGCTGCTCCGTGTTGTTCTGCAGATCAAGATAACACTGTTTCAGATAATTTGAAATTCGTTCCAGTTCATCTTTTTCAAGTGACTCCACCTGTACTCCGACGGGTGTCATGGCGTTGCCAATATTATGTAAAACCATAGCCGATAGCTGTGCCCGGCCTGACTCGATGGCTTTATTCCCGCCAAATTTCAGAGAAAAAGTCTGACTGATGCTCCTTTTTTATTTTTTATAAAACTTCGTTATCTATTCTTCACGATTGGCGTTGTTGGAAGTGTAAATTCAACGGTAGCGCCATGTCCTAACCCTTTGGACGTGATTTTTAGTTCTCCCTTATGCAAACGAATAAAATAAATGCAATCATATAGTCCAAAACCAGAACCTGTTTTTTTTGTTGTATATCCTAATTCAAACACACGTTTTATCTTTTCCTCTGAAATTCCGGTTCCTGAATCTTGAAATGCAATAGCTATACTTTCATCATCAGATAAAAAGGCTCGAATTTCGATTGTTGGATGCATATCCGGTCTCTTTTTCATCTGCTCAGCTATACTATCTACCGCATTTCTTAATAGGTTCAACAGTACATGGACCAGCCTATTTTTTTCGATGGTTAGAGAGGGCAGATTCGGATCAATTTTTTTAATAATATCAATCTTGTTAGCATCAAATATCGTGTGCATCATTTCCAGTACATCGTTAATAATGGTAGAAAAATAAAACGTCTCCTCGTCGTCCCTGAAACTGATGTATTTTTGTTGTAAAGAAATAATTTCAGTTATCTGTTGCAATTGCAGATCAATACCTTCTAAATATTGATGATCACGGGATGTACTCTCTTTGAGTTCTCCGATTAATTTCTTGAAAAACAGCATCATTTCCCGTCCTTTTATATCTTCCTTCAAGAAGATGTCTAAATCTTCGGCTTGGAGGTGCTCAGTAAACGTCTGGTGTATCTTATCTAGATAATCAATGGTCGAGGGGATTGTGTTTTTGCTCATCAAGGAATTGATATTTGCTACGGCAGGTGTAATTGCGTTTCCAATATGATGCAAAACGTTAACCGCATTTTCTGCCATTCCAGCCATATAAGCCTGTTGGAGTTTTCCCCCGATGCGTTTGCGGTCTAGCACATTCTGGAAAATATCTCCCACGATGCCTATCATTGCCAGATCCTCTTCCTGAAAATCAATCTTGGTAGGAGCCGGTGAAAAACCAATAAAGCCGATAAACTTACGTTTAATTAATAAAGGGATAGTGAAAAGAGATTGCTCTTCTTCCTCAAATGAAATAATTTCAAGTACCTTGGTAGGAAGGTTTACGATTGCGGGGGTATAGATACCAATGCTTTTTTCAGTTGCACATCTAAAATTGGAAACAATATCATTTAAGTGTTTTTGAAAAGGCTTTAACCAAGATTTTCTTTCATCTGAATGCCATTCAAAAATCGTATTGCTGCTTGTTTCCACGTCTGAGTTTAAAAACAGGTAGCTTCTTTGATACCCATAAAACTCACCGAGCATTTTAACTGCCTGACTAACATTATCGTTGATGTTTTCTATGTTAACATCTATAAACAAGGAGGAAATTGTAGATGTTAACTTTTTAAGTTTAATATGATGATATAGCTGACGGTTTACCGTTTCATATTGTTGTGCTTTGTGAGTCGTTACGGCTAATTTTTCTGTGAGTATCATCGCAAAGATACGATAAAGCATGTTTTGCAGTCTTTCTGCACCAATATCTGTATATTTACCTATATCGCCTGCCTGTATACTGAACAGTCGTGTACGGGTTTCAGCAATTACGGTTGCGGAAGTCAGTTTTTCACTGATAACACTCATTTCACCAATTATATCCCCTTTTCGGTTCAATTTTAATATCAATTCTCCACCGGCATACACTGCAACACTACCTCTAACTAAAAAAAATATTTTCTGGTTGCTTTCACCTTGCCTTAGTATTTCAGCGCCGGCAGGGTATTCAACGAATTCTGAAAATTTTACTATCTGATTCATTATGGCTTCTGGCAGATGGCTGAAAAGACGGGATTTTTTTATATATTTAATGAGTTTTTGATTTTCACCAATAAAAAATTTATCTGATTTCTTTTTCATATTTTTTTGATTATTCTGAGTCTTTTTTTTCGTAGCCGTTCACGGGTTCAAAGTCCAGAAGTTCAACGTTTCCGTGTATATCTAATTTATTGTAAATAGGGGAATATGATACTTGTACCGTGTCCCTTATTGTTCTCAGGAGTTGTGCCAGAAAAAACTTAATTTACACTACTATAATAGTTTTTCCAAGTTTTTCTTGAGTGAAAAATCTAAAAAATATATAAAAACAACTGTGAACTGTGAACTCTATTGTTCAAATTTAAAAATGATAGTTTAATATTTAGACAAAATTCCAAAGAGAGTCGACCCTGTTCTTCATTTTATCAGGAATCGAATAACTCATATTTAACTGAAAATATGTTGTTTTAAAGTGTTTTAATTCCCGATGCTAACCTATCTGACAAAATGGTACGTTTTTTGAAGTTAAACACTAATAAATGATGGAGAAATGCGTTTTGAAAATCAGCCATTTATCAGTTGGCTGGTCAAATTGAGCGAATATATATGGAGAAACAATGCAGATCAATCAAAAGAAAATTTTGGCTGTCGATGATGACCTATTTATCCTTGAATTAATATCGGAGATTACCGCTTCGAAATGGGAGCTGGGAACCTGTTATTCAGGAGCGGAGGCGTTGATGAGGATTCCTGCTTACCTGCCAGATTTAATTTTGTTGGATATCGTGATGCCCGGTTTAAACGGATTTGAAGTATGTCAGCAGATTCGCTCGAATAAGCGTTGGTCGAATATAAAAATCATATTTGTTTCTGGCAGGAATCAGACCAAAGATATTGAAAAAGCTTATGCCTTGGGAGCTGATGGTTATATTATCAAACCATTCGGTCCAGATGAGCTACTTCAATATATCGATTCTCATTTAATGGGTGAATTTAAAGAAGAATTTCCTGTCCTCGAATCATGTCAATCTGTGAGTCGATGTCTTTTAAGTAACAAACAGGTAAAAACAGGCACCGAATACCCGATATTTACGGTTTAAAGCGTGTTACTTTTATGGTAACCAATTCGCTGGGCAAAAAGGAGAAATATGGAAACAGAGGTATTGAAAGAACTAATAGTTGCGCAAAGGTTACTCAAGCCGTTGATTAAAGAAGCACGGGACAAACTGTTGGACCAATCACTGGGTATTTTACAGTGGCCAAAACGATTAATGGAAATGATAAAAAATAGACGCCTGGCTGTGAAAAAAATAGAAGAAGGCTTTCGGTTGATGAATGGAAAACTGTATACCCGGGCCATGCTTGAATTTCAATCTGCCTTGAAACTGTGTCAATCGGTCACACTGAAAAGCCTGGAAAACAAATTTATCGAATTTAAAGCGAGTGGAGAGTTGCAAGCCGCTCTATCTGTCGGAATAGTCGTTTTATTAGCGAAAGATCGTGATTACAAACTAGCTAATAAACTAGGAAATATTACCAGAAAACTTGATAATCATAAACAGGCGAATAATCTATATAAAAAGGCTCTTAGAATAAACAGAGACTATGATTACGCAATGTACAATCTGGCAGCCAGTATGGGAAATGTCAAAAAGTATGATCAGGAAATTAAACAGATTATCAGTAAATATGTGGTCTCGGAAGATTTTGTAACTCCGGCTTACAAAAACAACCCAAGAATAGTTGATGAGATCACCAATGATTTGACGAATCAGAAAATTGAACGGAAAGCTGAAGAGATTAAGCAATTGGAAAAGGAAAAAAAAGAAAAAGAGAAGGCGTTGGAATCCTATACTGTTCTCAAAATCGGCGTGGCAATAAAAAAAATGAAAGCGACCTCCACAGAACCGACTTATGAAGAGATTCGAGCTGAAATGCAGAAATTAACTGAATGGGATGTATCACATCAACACACTCAGGAAGAGAGAGAAAAACGGCACGGGGCTATCTTTAATCTTGGAATTTTTGCGTTTAAAAATGGTGAGATGGATTTATCTATAAAATGTTTTGAGAATTTAAAGAATGAAAACAGCTCTATTGAACTCCTGGATATGGTCGATATTCTCATTTTACATGAACAAGGTCAAACCCCGCTAGCCGTGAAACGACTTTTTGACCTATTAAGAGATGATCTTCACAACCGGTATTACAATATTAATATGGGATTAATATATCGAAAATCGGGTAACGTATTAAATAGCCTCCGATATTTAGCTGTTGGTGCAGATCTTTTGGAAAAGTCAGAAGGTTTATACCCGATATCTGAAATGATGGATCTGGCAATTGAGAGGGAGCAACGCAGGTCTTTTAAAAAAGCACTCAATATTCTCAATACTGTTACATCAGAACAATATATAGAGGTAGCATGGTTGGCAAAAGGACGGATACTGCAAAAAATGCAAAAACCATCTGAAGCTGTTATTGCCTATAAGACGATACTTGAAGCAGACTCAACCTGTGATGTGCCGAAAATAAAGCTAGCAGAAATTCATGATGAATTTGTTGAAAAGGCTGAGGAAGCATATATAAACAACCGGATAGGTCAAGCTGCGGCGTTGTATGAAAAAGCTCTGAATGCCCAGCGCCATACCCAAACGATTGAAAAAATGATTGATCTGTATCGGCAACTAAATAAGAGGGGTAAAGTCCACGAACTGATCAATGAACGAAACAGGCTAATTAAGGAGGAGAAAGAGAGGGCAGATGAATTGTTGCGGCAGTCGTATATCAAACAAGGTAAACTTTTCATTCGAAGAAAAGCCTATCGAATGGCTATAAAAGAACTAGAAAGAGCCTTTCGCATGAAATTGGATAAATCGGTCTTTTCAATGTTGGTAGATTTATATGAAGGACTAAAACTTAAAGGAGATTTGAAGAACCTGGTTGTACAATGGGAAAAGATGAACCGGATTGAAGAAAATTTTCAACTTGAAAAGAAGATAATGGAAAGAGAAAACAGGGGTGATGTAGTGGATGAATCAGCGTGAGTCGGATGAAAATTCCACGCGATTTCGACCATTGTTTTTAGCCCGATACAGGTTGTTATCAGCGACCTTAAAAAGCGAATCTTTTTCAGTAGCATCCATTGGAAAAATGGCTATACCAATACTGACTGTAATATTTAGTTTTAATTTATCGGCCGGATTTTCAAAAAAGGTCTCTTCAATCTTCTTTCGAAGCCTGTCCAATACAATGATTGCGTCCTTTTTTTTCATGCCGGGCAGCAACATAATAAACTCTTCACCACCAAATCTTGCGACAATATCCTTGTCCCTCGTACTTTCCTTCAATAATGCTGAGAGTGATTTCAAGATAAAGTCTCCTACATCGTGCCCGTAGGTATCGTTGACATTTTTAAATAGGTCAATATCGATGACTGACAGGACCAGGGGATTTTTATATAAGCTTGCCATTTTAATATACTGTTCTAATCCTCTATCAAAATATCTCCGGTTCCCCAAACCGGTTAAAGGGTCAATCATTGTTTTACTGAGGTAGCTTTTTTGCCGCCTCATTTTCGCTGCAATTTTGGATAACACTTCCTCTGGGTTAATGGGTTTGGCAATAAAATCGTCCGCCCCTAAATGATATGCTTTCATTTTATCAGGCGCATCAATTTTTGCAGAGATAAATATAATTTCAGCATCACTGGTCTCCGGATTTCCCAAAATGGTTTCACAGACTTCATATCCATCAATGCCTGGCATCATGATATCAAGTAGTACAATATGCGGTTTGAATGCGGAAGCTATTTTAATTGCCTCTTCCCCACTTCCGGCATATTCCAGATTGTATGGTGAATCAAGGAACAGTCTTTTATATGACTTGATAATATTTACTTCGTCATCTACGACGAGCAGTCTACCTTTTTCCTGAAAGTCTTCCGGTTTCATTTTTTTCCTTTATGTTACGTGTCCCCCAATTTACGAAGACGCTGACTAATTAGTGCCTGAACGAAAACCCTGTAAAAATCAGCTACTATTCATTTAGCTGACTTAGATCCATAATGAAGATTCAAGCTTTCAGTAATCAGCCATCAGCTTTCAGTTTTTTAAGTGACTGAAAAGATGTTTGTTTTTACTGAAGGCTGATAGATGACAACTGACGGCTTCTTAACTTGCATACTGAATACTATTTTAAAAACCAGGTTATATTTAAAAATAGGGGCTTTTCGTTCAGGCACTAATTACGATATTTCAGACATTAAATTCCAAGGTAATTGTTGCACCCTGTCCCTTGCCGTTGCTTTCAATTTCTAAGGTTCCTTGATTTGACTCCACAAAGGTTTTACAATAAAACAGTCCGAATCCTGATGATCCTTTGGTTGAAACACCAAACTCAAAGATCTTGTCTAATTTATTTTTTTCTACGCCAATACCTGAATCCGATAAAGTAAACCCAATTTTGCCCTGAGTTGAATACGTATGGATTTTTATCCATCCGTTGTAGGGCCTACCGTTGGCATCAATAGGTAATCTAATCTCATCGATCGCATCACAGCTGTTTTTAATCAGGTTGACAACTACCTGCATTAGTTTACTCTTTTCAATTATAATTTCAGGAATATGGGTTGTTAAATCCATTGTCAGAAGAACATTACGTTTGTCAATAGCACTGCTCTGCATGGTCACCGCATCCGTTACGATAGAATTAAGATTTATGTTTTGTTTTGTTTCCAGCTCATGTGTAGCATAGGATTGCTGGAGGGTGAGAATCTCGGCAACATAGTTGAGCCCCATCCTCATTTTATCGACAGTCTCCTCTTGCCTCAATCGGGTGGCTTCAAGGGTATTGATCAGTTTTCCCATATAACTGGCTATCTCCTTGCCCCTGTTATCTTTTGTCACATAGTCGCCAATGGTCTCCTTGTGGTTTTTTAGATCATTATAACACTGGGACAAGTACTGGTTGCTGGTTTTTACCTCGGTATCTTTCAGAGTCTCTAAATTCATGATAACAGGTGTAATCGCATTTCCAATATTGTGCAGGATCATAGCTGAAAGTTGCGCTCTTCCTGCTTCCATTGCCTTGGTTAACAATTCAGTCTGGGTATTTTCAAGTTTTTGTGTCCGGTCTTTAACAAGACATTCAAGGTTTTCCCCATGTTTTGCAAGTTTCAGCTCATATTGTTTTCTTTCAGAGATATCAACAAACACTTCCATTAACAGCGGCTCATTGTTCAATTTAATGGAAATAACACTCTTCAGAACGAATAAAGGTTCATCTCTAGGTTCTGTTATCAAGCTTTTTTCGGAAAAGAGTATCTCGGTTTCACCTAAATCCAAGATGGGACACTGATCAGACTCGGTATTACAGAAACAATTAAAGCATTTCTTTCCGATCATTTCTTCTCTGGCTTGTGAAAAATTACTATATCTCAGTATTTTAGGTGCCTGTTCATTTATCTGGACGATCTCTTTATCTGAGTTTATCAGGATAACTCCGACCGGAATACTATCAATAATAGTGTTCAGCGATTCGTT